>Ga0153932_1000020_pt1 | contig 195054 bp, 163 predicted proteins | sample TSNJ016MetaG_FD_102273 | JGI IMG/M metagenome (GOLD analysis project Ga0153932, IMG submission 102273) | Attine ant fungus gardens microbial communities from New Jersey, USA - TSNJ016 MetaG | ecosystem: Host-associated > Fungi > Mycelium > Unclassified | place: USA: New Jersey, Wharton State... | reverse complement strand
TCGCCGGTGTAGGTGTTCGCGCCCGTGAACGTCGCCGTGCCCGAGCCTTCCTTCACCACGCCCCCGGTCCCGCTGATCACGCCCGCGAAGGTGGTGTCGGTGCTGTCGCCGAAGGTCAGCGTATTGCCGCCGAGCGCCACCGTGCTTCCGCCGATACCCGACAGCGACCCGATGGTCTGATTGCCGGCTGCGGTCAGATCCAGCGTCGAGCCGACGCCGGCGACATCGACGGCGCCCGACGATGCCAGGCTGCCGCCCGCGCCTATCGCAAGCGTTCCGGCGTTGATGGTCGTGCCGCCCATGTAAGTGTTCGCGCCGGTCAGCGTTTCAGTGCCCGCTCCTTGCTTGACGATGCCACCCGCCCCGCCAATCGCGCCGGCGAAAGTCTGGCTGGTAGTGTCGCCTAATGTGAGTGTGTTGGCGCCCAAGGCAACCGTGCTGCCCGCAACACCCGCCAGCGAGCCGATTGTCTGGTTGCCGCCGGCGGCAATATTGAAGGCCGCGCCGGCGCCTGCCACGTTCACCGCGCCAGTCGGCGACAGGCTGCCGCCCGCGCCGACGGCAAGCGTGCCGGCGTTGATCGTCGTGCCGCCGGTGAATGTGTTCGTACCGGTCAACGTTTCGGTGCCCGAACCTTGTTTGACGATGCCGCCCGTCCCGCCAATAGCGCCGCCGAAGGTCTGGTTCGTGGCATCGCCCAATGTGAGCGTGTTGGCGCCCAGCGCGACCGTGCCGCCTGAACCGCCGGCGAGCGAACCGATGGTTTGCGGACCGGCCGCGTTCGAGATGTCGAAGCTGGCGCCCGATCCGGCGACGTTGACCGCACCCGTCGATGCAAGGCTTCCGCCCGCACCCAGGGCCAACGTCCCCGCGTTGATTGTCGTGCCGCCACCAAAGGTATTCGCGCCCGTGAGCGTTTCCGTCCCCGCGCCTTGTTTGACCAGCGCGCCCGCGCCGCTGATCACGCCGCCGAACGTCTGGTTCGTCGAGTCGCCGAGGGTCAGCGCGTTCGCCCCCAAGGTGACCGTGCTGCCCGATGCGCCTGCCAGGGAACCGATGGTTTGCGGGCCACTTGCGCCCGAGATATCGAAGCCCGCACCGATGCCTGCCGTGTTCACGGCACTCGTCGACGCAAGGCTCCCGCCCGCGCCCAAAGCGAGTGTCCCGGCGTTGATCGTCGCGCCGCCGGAGAAGGTGTTCGCGGCAGTGAACGTTTCGGTGCCCGCACCCTGCTTGACGATGCCGCCCGTTCCTCCAATAACGCCGCCGAACACATGATTGCCCGCGTCGCCGAGTGTCAGGGAAATGGCGCCGAGCGCGACCGCACTGCCCGCCACCCCGGATAACCCGCCGATGGTTTGCGGACCAGCAGCAGCGGAAATATCGAAGACAGTGCCGGCCGCCGCGGTGTTCACGGCGCCGGTCGATGCAAGGCTTCCGCCCGTCCCCAACGCCAGCGTTCCGGTGTTGACCGTTGTCCCGCCGGTGAATGTGTTGGCGCCCGTAAGCGTTTCAGTTCCTGCACCTTGCTTGACGATACCGCCCGTTCCTCCAATCACGCCGCCGAAGGTTTGACTGGTGGCGTCGCCGAAGGTGAGCGTGTTCGCGCCCAGCGTCACCGTGCTGCCGGCGCCGCCCGCCAGTGAACCGATGGTTTGCGGACCACCCGCGCCCGAGATATCGAAGCCCGCTCCGGCACCGGACGTATTGACCGCCCCCGTCGATGACAAGCTGCCGCCCGTGCCCAGCGCCAGTGTTCCGGCGTTGACCGTCGCGCCGCCTGAAAAGGTGTTTGCGCCAGTCAGCGTCTCAGTGCCGGCACCTTGCTTGACGATGCCACCCGTCCCGCCAATGACGCCGCCGAAGGTTTGACTGGTGGCATCGCCCAAAGCCAGCGTGTTTGCGCCCAGCGTGACCGTGCTGCCCGCCGCACCTGCCAGCGCGCCGATCGTCTGGTTGCCGGCCGCCCCCGATATATCCAGCCCCGTTCCCGCAGCAGCGGTATTCACGGCGCCCGTCGCGGCCAGGCTGCCGCCCGCGCCCAGCGCAATCGTGCCGGCGTTGACGGTCGTGCCGCCAGTGAAGGTATTGGCCGCAGTCAGCGTTTCAGTACCTGTACCTTGCTTGACGATGCCGCCCGCGCCTCCAACCGCGCCGCCGAAGGTGTGGCTGGTGGCATCGCCGAACGTCAGCGTATTTGCGCCGAGCGACACCGTGCTGCCGGTCACGCCCGTGAGTGACCCGATGGCCTGATTCGCGCCCGACGCAGCTATGTCGAAACCGGTGCCCACGCCGTTCAGATTGACGGCGCCCGTCGATGCCAAACTTCCGCCCGCGCCAATCGCGATGGTTCCCGCATTGATGTTCGTGCCGCCGGTGAACGTATTTGCACCGCTAAGCGTTTCTGTGCCGCTTCCTTGCTTGCTGATCCCACCCGTCCCGCCAAGGGCACCCGCAAACGTTTGACTGGTGGCATCGCCGAAAGCCAGCGTGTTCGCGCCCAGCGTCACCGACGTGCCGGCCACCCCGCCAAGCGAGCCGATGGTCTGGTTGCCGACTGCTGTCGAGATATCGAAACTGGCGCCCGCGCCCGACAGATCCACGCCACCCGTCGCGGCGAGGCTGCCGCCCGCGCCCAGCGCGAAGCGTCCGCCGCTGATGGTCGTGCCGCCGGTGTAGGTTGCGGGCGCCGCCACCGTGACCGTCGCCGCGCCGCTTTTGATGAGACTTCCCGCACCGCTGACAGCGCCGGTCAGCGTCAGGTCGTTCGATCCCGCAAGCGTCAGCGCATCGCCCGAGCCGATACCGATGGCATTTGTCAGTGTGAGCGGCGCCGTTGTGTCGAGCGTCGCCGCACCGCCGACAGTCACAGCGCCGCTCCCTAGCGCCTGCGCGTTCCCCGCGATGACCGATCCGCCGTTGAGCGCCGTGCCGCCGGTGTAGCCATTGGCGCCGGTCAGCGTCAGCGCGCCGGAATCGTTCTTGGTCAGGCCGCCGGCGCCGGACAGGACGCCCGACATCGTCAGGGCGTTGGTTCCCTGGACCGTCAGGCCGCCCGCTTGCAAGGTCGCATCGTTCGCGACGTTCAGGCCGCCCGAGTTCGCCTGGATCGTGCCCCCCGCCGACGTAAGCGCGCCGCTGCCGAACGACGCGTTGTCGTTGAATCCGGCGACGCCGCCGGCAAGCGTCGTATCGGCCAGACCGCCCAAAGGGCCGTTCAATGTCCACGTGCCGCTATTGACCTTCAAATGCTGGAAGTCGATATACGTCCCGCTTGCAACCGTCCCCGTCCCAGTGGTTCCCGCGCCTGTACCCGTGGCCGTGTTCTGAAGCACGAGTGTGTTGTTGCCGCCGAGACCGCCATCGACTACGCCGGTCGCGGCGAAACCAACGTCGATGCCTACTACGCCGAGTGAAAGTCCCAAGCCTCCGGACGCGTTGACCGACGAACCGGTCACGGCAGTGAAGGTGTTTGTGCTGCCTGCGCCCATCGAGACGCTGCCATTGATCGTCCCTGCATTGACGAAGGTGTTTCCCGTGCCCGGCGTGCCGGAAGCCTGCAAGCCGACGCGGCCTGTGATGAGGCCGGTACTTGTATTGACCACGTTGGTCTGGCCGCCACCAAAGACCGCGACCACTGGCGCATCCGATGGCAGCACGGCCGCATCGAGCAATGTCGATGCTCCGATGGTGCCCGAGTTACTGATATTGGTAACGCCGCCCGTGGTGTTCTGCACAGCGAGCGCCATGCCATTGAGGGTGGGCAGCGATACGTTGATCGATCCGCCCGTGCCGTTCATGTTGCCGCTATTGGTTACGTTGATCGTGCTCGCCGCACCGCCGTTTCCAATGCCCGTGCCGCTCGACAGCACACCGATCAAGCCAAGCAAGCTCGGGTCGATAGTCCCCGCGTTATTGAGCGTCACGTTGCTTCCGGTGAGGCTCATCGCCGTTCCGCCGACGCCAAGCAGCACGCCCGCCGACGCGCCGGACAACACGTTGACCGTCAGGTTATTCGCTGAATTGGCATACGAAGGCGCAAGAATATTGGCAGCGCCAGTGCAGTTCACTGTCGCGCCTGTCGCTGTGCACGCGGCCCATGCTGCAGGATTGTCGCCAAGAAACAGGGCCGCCGTGGCCAACGCCATCACCATCGGCTTGGGAAAGCCGATACCTCTGATCTCGCCGGCCAGATTGCCTGAACCGCTTACCGATACATCTCGTGCGGAGGGTCCTTTGCAATTGCTTTTCGCCAATTCTGACGTAACGACATAAGCACCTTGGGACTTGCTCCAGACCACGCGATACACCTTGCTCATTGTTGCCTCGCTCTAATGGTTAGAGTGGATGACGCTTTTGCAGATGCAGCGCCGATCGAATCCGCAAAAAACACAGACGACACAAAGCCGCGCATTGAATACGCCGGTTTAAAGAAAAGATGTGCCCGGTTTTTATATGGACGTGTTTATCCGCGCCGCTCATTGGCGACAGCTTCAGGCCGAGTATCGTTTTATTTTCTGGCGCTAAACGCGAATTGCTCCGCGAGCGCGCAGCATCAAGCCCACCATACGCATCTTCGTGCGACAGACGTGATCGGCCGTATGCTTACAACAGCGATTAACTGTGACATGGCGTGAAACCCTCGGTTCTCTCGTTCTCATATTTGGCTTTTTTAGCCTTTGTCTGGAGAATGACAAGCTTTACAAGATATTTCAACAAATATTTGTTATCGCTTGAACCGAGCGTTTCACTGCGTGGAGGGGGTCGAGCCGTAAACGGCTGATCGAAAAGGGTAAACCAGTTATTTGATTCAAACGAAGACAATGAAAGAAGCGGATGGCAGAACGAGAACCCAGCTCAAGCAGTTAATTGAACATCGCGGCCGCGGAGTGCCAGTCATTTTTCTTGTTTGCTGCACCACAATTAAGGAAAAAACCAGTTGGCCCGAGCGGTGATTAATCTGTTCCAGCCGCAGCCTAAAAAATCCGGGAATATGGAATCTTGTTTCAAAATGCCGCGCTTCTGAGGGAAAACGCGCGGCATTACCCTTGTTAATCACCTACCAGCTCACGTCAGCGTCCAACGGATAAACCGGCCGCTGCACATTACCGAAATCAAACAAACTGAAATCCGAACTGGTTACGCCCCGGCTGTCGCATTCGACCAGACCCTTTGCTATCGGCACGAACACCGGACGGCAATACATCCGCGATTTGAGAATCAAGAAGGTGGCACGCCGTGGATCGATACCCACGCTTTCAAACACGCCGAGATCCCAAGGTTCGTGCGTGCGCTCGGTCAGGACGATCTTCGCGACGCCGAGATCGAGCACCGCCGCCCGGCCCATATACGCGCGTTGTCCCGTGTAGGTCGGTCCGCTGATCACATACTCGCCATCGGTGAGCGCGCGCACGACGCCCGTGAGCGCCACCGGCGCATGGGGGTGCGCGGCACGACCGGCAAGCTTGTTGCCGACGTCCAGCGTAACGGTTGCACCCACGCCAGCGGCCATCAGCTTCGTAACCGCCTCAGGATCGCATATCGGCCCCGTCACGATACCCGTCATGCCCTGACGGACAGCTTCCTCATAGACGTCCATGGTGTCGCATGTGCCGCCCGACATGCAGTTGTCGCCGTGATCGAGGAGGAGGACCGGTTTGTCGGCATCTAGAGCGAGCGCCGCACCTTCCGCCACGGAATCCGCCAGCGACGGGCTGCGATAAAGAAATTCCTCGCGCTCGTCCCAGATCTGCCGGCCAATACGCTCGGCCACGCGTGCGGCCGCTTCGCGATCGCCGTCGCCGACCGCGACCACGCTGATGCACGGCTTCGCAATATCAGCGAGAGAAAATCCCGCCAGTATGGAAACGGCCAGCATGCCCTCGCGTTCCGCCGCCTGCGCGGCTTCCACCGCGCGCTTCATCGCGCCGGCCGCGCTCGCGCTGCGCAGCGTATGCGTCATCAGCGGCGGCTGCGACCACGCAATCACAGGACGCGACCGTCCCTCCAGCAAATCGAAGAAAAGCCGCGCGGCATGCGCGCCGCATTCGTACATGTCCACGTGCGGATAGGTCTTGAAGCTGACCATGACGTCGGCGTTATCGATCATTTTCTGCGTCACGTTCGCATGCAGATCGAGCGCAACCGCGATGGGCGCACCAGGCAGCGCGGCACGAACGCGTTCGAGCAGGTCGCCTTCGCCGTCGTTCGAATTCTCCGCGACCATCGCGCCATGGAGATCCAGCATGACGGCGTCGCAACCCTGCGCGGCATCGACAATCGCATTGCAGATCGCGTCGTAGGCAGCCGCCGCGACAGGCCCGCTCGGATTCGCCGATGCCGACACCGGCGTGACGATCTGTGCGCCCGCGTTTTCAGCGGCATCGATAAAAGCGGACATCGCAGTCTGCATGCCCTTGTTCTCGCGATACGCATCCTCGCCATGAACCGGGCCGTTGCGGCCAAACGCCTCCAGCGGCGTAGCCACCGGCGAGAACGTGTTAGTCTCGTGATTCATTCGGGCAATCAGGATTTTCATGCGGCTTCCAGTCAATTGTTTCGGATCACGAATGGTTCAGACCACGCCTACGCCGAGGTAGCGGTCCTTGATCGCATCGTCGCGAGTGAACGCGGCGTTATCGCCCTCATACACAATGCGACCCTGCTCGATGATGGTGTGGCGATCCGCCAGTTGCGTGCAGACTTCGAGGTTCTGCTCGACGAGCAGGATGGCAATGCCCGCCTCCTTGATCAGCTTCAGTTGCGCGACGATCTCTTCCACGATCACAGGCGCGAGGCCTTCCACGGGTTCATCGAGCATGAGCAACCGCGGGTGATTCATCAGCGCCCGGCCGATCGCGAGCATCTGCTGTTCGCCGCCGGAAAGCTGCGCGCCGCCGTTGGTGCGACGCTCTTTCAGGCGCGGGAAGATCCGATAGATATCGGCGAGCTGCCACGGAGAATCGCGGCGGGCGCCGAGCTTCAGGTTCTCCTCAACGCTGAGCAAACGGAACACGCCACGGTGTTCCGGCACGAAGCACACGCCCAAGGCCGCAATCCTGTGCGATTGCGATTTGCCGATGTCCGCGCCCTTGAACTTCACGCTGCCGCGCTGAGCAGCGACCACGCCCGCGATGGTTTTGAGCGTCGTGGATTTGCCCGCGCCGTTGCGGCCGAGGAGCGTGACCGTCTCACCCTCGCCTACACTCAGCGACACGCCCTGCAAGATGTGGCTCTTGCCATAAAACGCGTGGACGTCCTGCACATCGAGGATCATGCTCATGCGCGGCCTCCGGTAATCATGTTGCCGAGATAGGCACGGCGCACGCGTTCGTCGCCGCGGATATCGTCGGGTCGGCCTTCGACCAGTACGCGTCCCTGCTGCATGACCGTGATGGTGTCGGAGATGTCCATCACGATCCCCATGTTGTGCTCGATCAGAACCACCGTATAGTCGTCGCGCAGGCCGCGAATGAGCTGCTTCATGTCGTCGAGATCATCGATACCCATGCCTGACGTCGGCTCATCGAGGAAGATCGCCTTGGGCCGCGCCGCGAGAGCCATGCCTACCTCTAGCCTGCGCTGCTGGCCATGCGAAAGCGCGCCGGCAAGCGTCCCTGCAAAACGCGTCAGTGCGAGACGCTCCAGGATGGGGTCGACAATGCCGGTGTGCTCGAGCGCGCCGCGCGGTGGCATCCACGCGTTGAACGCGTGATTTGAATCGACGCCCTGGACCGCCACCCGCAGATTTTCGCGCACGCTCAGGTTTGCAAACAGGCTCGTCACCTGGAACGACCGGGCGATGCCACGCTTCACACGCCGGTAATCCGCTTCGCGCGTGACGTCGTGTCCATCGAACACGATGTTGCCGGAAGTGATCGGCAGCGTGCCCGTGAGCACGTGGAACAGCGTTGTCTTGCCCGCACCGTTCGGGCCGATCACCGAATGCACCGTGCGCGGCATGATTCTCAGCGTGACGTCGTCGAGCGCGGTGAACTTGCCGTAGCGTTTCGTCACCGCTGTTGCGTGCAGAATGGGGTCGCTCACGAGACCTCCGTATTGCTGCGCGCACCGCGTTGCCTCAGCCGCTGCACGATCCGCTCGCCCAGTCCCCACAGGCCGCGCTGCATGAAGAGGCTGACTCCAATCAAAACCAGCCCGAGCAGCAGGAGCCAGCGCGGCCACAAGGTCGAAAGCCAGTCGGAAAACAGCACATAGAATGCCGCGCCGAGCACCGAGGCAAACAGATTCCCCGTGCCGCCGATCACCGTCATCACGAGGATCATTTCGCTCGTGTGATAGTCGATGTTCGATAGCGGCGCAATGCCCGTCATCAACGCATGCAGCGCGCCGGCAAGTCCCGTGACCGCGCCTGACACGACAAACGCCGCGAGCTTGAAACGCTTGACGTCGTAGCCGACGGCGGCGGCGCGCGCTTCGTTGTCGCGAATGGCGAGCAGCGTGCGACCGAACACCGAGTGCGACACGCGCATGAGGATCCAGAACGCCAGCAGGAACAGCACGGCGACAAACCCATAGAACTGCCAGGGCGATGCAAGCGGCACGAGCTGCTTGCCAAAGAGCGAAAGCGCGGGACGTGGAATCCCGAGCAGGCCGTTGTCGCCGCCCGTGAGGTCGGGCGACGTATAGGCGAGAAAATAAAACATCTGCCCGAACGCAAGCGTCAGCATCACGAAATACGTACCGCGCTGGCGTATCGAGAACCAGCCGACGAGTGCAGCGGCCAGTGCGCCGACCAGCATCGCGGCGACCAAAGCGAGCGGAATCTGGAGGCCCGTCCTGGTGAGCACGAGACCGGCGCTGTAACTGCCGAGGCCAAAGAATATGCCTTGCCCGAAGGACAGCAATCCCGTTGCGCCGAGCAGCAGGTTGCAGCCGAGCGCGGCCAGCGCGTACACCAGCACTTCGGTTGCGAGCGATCCCGAACTCAAAGTGAGCGGCAACAGGCAGACCACGATTGCAGCAAACAGGATGAACCGATAGTGAAACAGCGCTTCCTTGAACGAGCGCTGCGGGGCGCGGGTATCGAGTGGTTTCGAATTCACGTGGCCCTGCCAAGCAGCCCGTTCGGGCGCAGTAAAAGGACGGCCGCCATGGCGACATAGATCATCAGACGCGCGCCTTCGGGCCACAACGTGCTCATGACGCTCTGAACGATTCCAACCAGCAAGCCACCTACCAGCGCACCAAGGAAATTCCCCATCCCGCCGATCACGACCACCACGAACGCGACGCTCAGCGCTTCGATGCCCATGAACGGATCGACCCCGCGAATCGGGGCGGCAAGCACGCCGGCAAGCGCGGCTGTCCCCGCACCGAGTGCAAACACGAGGCTGAATACTCGCAACACGTTGATGCCGAGCAGCGCCACCATCTCTGTAGATTCGCTGCCTGCACGTACCGCGCTTCCCAGGCGGGTTCCTTCGAGCAGCCACCAAAGGAGCAGCGCGAGAACCGCTGTAAAGCCGATCACGAACAAGCGGTATTTCGGGTAGATGAAACTGCCCCAGATCACCACGCCGTTCAGGATGTCAGGCACCGGCACGTTATCGCCAATGGGACCCCAGATGACGATGGTGAGCTCTTGCAGCACGAGTGCAAGGCCCACGGTCACCAGGATATGGAACTCGTGCTGCTGCGCGTAGACGTGCCGCAGGATCAGCTTCTCGACCACCCATGCAAGCACGCCGACCACCACTGGAACCACGGCGAGCGCGACCCAGAAGCTCATCGACCATTGCATGGCCTGGTAGCAGAAGTACGCGCCCAGCAAATAGAATGCGCCGTGCGCGAAATTCACGAAGCGCAGCAAGCCAAAGACAATCGACAATCCGACCGCGAGCAGGAAGTACAGCATCCCGATGCCAATGCCGTTCACGACCTGCAACAGATAAACGTTCATGGCTTTTCGTCTGAAATGAATCGATGCGAACGCGCTTGGTCGCGCGCTCGCCCGCACGCGATCAAGCCATCTTGCACTGGGTTTTATCGAGCGGCAGGAACGACTGGCCCGAACTCACGATGTCCGCGTAATCGTCCTTGTTCTTCATCTTCGCCTTCGCTTTTCCCTTGAGCAAGTAGTAGTTTTTCAGCACCTGGTGGTCGCCCTTGCGGATTTCCTCAGCGCCGGTCAGGCCTGCATACTTCATCCCCTCGAGCGCCGCGATGACCTTCTTCGGATCAGCCGTGCCCGCTTTGACAATGCCGTCCAGCAGAATCTTCGTACAGATGTACGAGCCCGCCAGACTGTAGTTCGGGTTCGCCTTGAACGCGTCGTTCGCGCGCTTCACGAGATCGGCGTTGAGCGGCGAATCGATCGAATGCCAGTATTGCGCACCGAAATACACACCCTCGCAAAGGTCCGGACCCAGCGCCTCGAATTGCTCCAGGCCCGAGGCCCATGCCATCAGGATCGTGCAGTTGTTCTTCATGCCGAAGCTGACAGCCTGGCGCAAGGTATCGGAGGATTGCGAGCCGAAATTCAGGATCAGCAGCACGTCCGGTTTCGCCGCGACTGCATTGGTCAGATAACCGCTGAATTCCTTTTCATTGAGCGAGTGGTAGCTGTTACCCACATGCTCGATACCCTTCTCCTGGAAGATCGCTTTTGCAGCCGACAACAAACCGTCGCCGAAAACATATTGCGGCGTGATGGTGTACCAGCGCTTCGCTTTCGGCAGCGTCTGGATCAGCGGGCGTACGGTCTGCTCGATCGCGCCGAAGGTGGGCACGGACCAGCGAAACGTTGCGCTGTTGCAGTCCTTGCCGGTGATTTCATCGGCGCCGGCGGTCGTGATGAAAATGCCGCCTGCCTTCTCGACTTCCTTGCCCATGGCAAGCGATTCGGATGACAGGATGCCGCCCGCGAAAAAGCGCGCATTCTTTTGCTGCGCGATTTCCTGCACACGGCGCACAGCCGTGGCGGGCTTGCCTTCGGTATCGAGGACCGTATAAGCCAGCGGCTGGCCAAGCACCTTTCCGTACTGCTCGATGGCGAGCTTCATGCCGAGATCGGCGTACTTGCCGTTCGCGGCAAACGGGCCAGACATGGGCACGGGGCAGGCGAACTGGATGGGACCGCTTTGCGCGAAGGCGCTCCGTGTGGCGAGGGTTTGCAAAGCCCCGGGTACAGCCGACAGCGCGGCCAGCTTCAAGACATTCCGGCGATTCAAAATTGACGCTCCTCGAGAAAAGGCGAGACCCGGATGACTGACGGGCCCGGCTAAAAAGCTTTTACAGAATGTTTGCTGGCGGCCACGCAGCATCTTGCGGCAGCATTGACTGGAAACCTTTTATGTTGCTAGCCAGTGCCTATTTATCATGATAAATAGGATGAACTGGATCGTAGGTACAATAAATTCGGGTGTCAATAAGGCAAAATTCCGGGGTATCGGAATGCGCTGCAACAGCCGTCTAGAAGCGCTTTGGAGAAGGGTATGGAGCGAGGAAAAGCAGGTGCCACGATCGACATCAGGCAGCAGAAGCGCCCGGATCTGGTTGCCGAGGAAATCAAGCGGCTCATCACTGAACGGGATCTGAAACCCGGCGACAAGCTGCCGCGAGAAGTGGAATTGCAGCAGATGTTCTCGGTAAGTAAAAGCACCATCCGCGAGGCGTTGAAGTCGCTCGAGGTGCAGGGTTTGATCAAGGTGACGACCGGCCCGGGCGGCGGCGGAACCATTATTGAAGTGCCGCTGGATCGCACCCTGCAATTGCTGCAGAACTACCTGTTTTTCAAGGATGTCAGCATCGACGACATTTATACCGTGCGCAAATTGCTCGAGCCCGAACTTGCCGCCGGCGCCGTCGCGCATCTCACCGAGGCAGACTTTACAGCGCTCGATGACAGCATTGCCTGCTGTGACACGCCGTCCGCGCATCAGGATGGCGATATCGTCAAGCGCCGGCAGGAGGACGTGAATTTCCACGATATCCTCGCGGCCGCCAATCCAAATCCTTTCCTGCGTTTTAGCTGCGAACTGATCAACGAAATGATCCGGCAACTGATCGAATTCCGTAACGACACGCCGGCCGCCGAACTTGAACGCTTCGGTCAGGCCAATGTAAAAATCCACAAGGCGATCACGAAGGCCGCGCGCGAGCGCGACGCCGATAAAGTCCGCGAACTCATGGTCGTTCACATGACCGAGGCGCCGCGTTACGTGAAGCGCATGAAGGGCAAGCTGCGCGGCAGGCTGATCCTCGACGCCGAGATTCGCAAACGCGTGAAAGCTCAGCCCGAGACTTGAACGCCTGCGTCTTATTTGCTCTTCAGCCGTTCGAGCAGCGCCATGGCCGCCGCCGGGTTATGCGCCTTGAAGCCGCTGATCACATAGAGATAGACATCGCGCGGGGTATCTTTCGGCGCGGCTTTCGCGACACTTTCGAGTCCCTTTGGCGTCCCGCCAGATGCCCAATCGCGCGCCCGCTTGGTCCACAAATCCAGAGCGGCGCTGTCATAACCTTGCGCCTCACCTTCGGTCGTCCCCATGATCCGCGCATAGACGAAGGGCGCGGTGACATCGGCGATCTGGGGGTAATCCGAATCTCCCGACATCACGATCGCCACCCCGTATTTGCGTGCGAGCGCGACGAACGCTTCGTCGCGAAAACTTTCGTGCCGTACCTCGACCGCGTGACGGATCGGATGGCCTTCGACTTTGGCGGGCAAAAGCTTGAGAAAACCCTCGAAGTCTTCCGGGTCGAATTGTTTGGTTGTGGCGAACTGCCAGTTGATCGGGCCGAGCTTGTCCTGCAGTTCGAGCACGCCGCTCGCAAGAAAACGCTCGACCGATTCGCCGGCTTCCGAGAGCACGCGCCGGTTTGTCGAAAAGCGCGGCGCCTTGAGCGAGAACACAAAATCGTCAGGCGTCTCGTCTCGCCACTTGGCGAATGTCGAAGGTTTCTGCGAGCCGTAGAAGGTGCCGTTGATTTCGATGGACGTCAGCTTCCCGCTCGCGTATTCGAGTTCGCGCTTTTGCACGAGGTCTTTCGGATAGAAGAGGCCGCGCCAAGGTTCAAATGTCCATCCCCCGATACCGACGCGAATGACCCCGCCATCCTTCGCAGGCTTTGCTGTTTTTGCGGTTTTTACCGGTGCGGTCTTTTTCGCCGCCGGCGTTTTCGCCGCTGTCTTTCGCGTCGCCATGTAATCTCCCTTGCCGTGAACGGATGCATTCCAGTGTAGCGAATCAGGGGATCGAACGCTTCAAGCCCAGCGCGCTCTCGAGACTCGCGAACATGGGGTTCACCCTGAGGCCGCAAGGGTTTGCGGCGTGGGACACTTTGCTGCATACCGCGACAGTCAGGCGCGCTTTCAGTTCTTTCGTTCCTCCGCCCTCACCCGCCGCGATGTAAGAAACGAACTTCAAACACGCAGCGTCGCTTTCGAACGCATTTCGGGCACGCTGCTTGCATCGAAGTAAGCTTGTTGGCGCATGCGTCGTGGCGCCGGCACCCGTTGGCTAACCTGATGGAGACGGCTATGAAATGGACGACCCCGAGCTATACCGATATGCGCTTTGGTTTCGAAATCACGATGTATATCGCAACGCGTTAAGCGCTGCCGCCGCCGTCGGCTATTGATGCCGGCGCGCGGCTTTAGCAGCGCTCCTGTCTCTCCCACACCGTTCTTCGACTATCGGCTACTCGCCGACCTCACGTTGCTCACCGATCCCATCCCGCACCCTGCCTTCTTCGCCATCACGCGTGACGTCGATCATGTTCCCGGATGTCTTTTTCTAGAGGCACGCAGCCAATGAAAATCAAAGTGCTGGGTTCATCGGCGGGAGGCGGGTTTCCGCAATGGAACTGTAATTGCCGCAATTGCGCGGGTGTGCGTAGCGGTACGCTCGATGCAGAGCCGCGAACGCAGTCGTCGATCATAGTGAGTTCAACCGGCGACGACTGGCTGCTCGTGAATGCATCGCCGGATCTGCTCGCACAGATCGCGGCCCATCCGGAGTTGCAGCCGGCACGCCGCCCGCGCGACAGCGGCATTGCGGCGGTCATCACCATGGACGCGCAGATCGATCATGTCACCGGTCTCCTGATGCTGCGCGAACGCGATACCCCGTTGCCCCTCTATGTCACCGACGCCGTGCTGCAAGACCTGAGCACGGGCTTGCCGGTTGTATCGATACTCGCGCATTACTGCGGCGTCGAACGCCACGCGGTCCCGCTCGATGGCGAGTCGTTCAGCATTCCCGCATTACCCGGAATCCGCATTGAAGCATTGCCGTTGTCGAGCAAGGCGCCGCCCTATTCGCCGCATCGCGCGGCGCCCCAACGTGGTGACAACATCGGGCTGACGTTCATCAACGAGGCGACTGGCAAGCGCGCGTTCTACGCGCCCGGACTCGGCGCGCTCGAACTCCACGTACTCGAAGCAATGAACGGCGCGGACCTGTTGCTGGTCGACGGCACCCTCTGGACGCCGGACGAAATGATCGAACTCGGCCTGTCGAAGAAGACCGCCGCCGACATGGGCCATCTTGCGCAAACGGGGCCGGGCGGCATGATCGAGGTGCTTGATTCGATCGAACGTGCGGGCGTGCGCAAGGTCCTCATTCACATCAACAACACGAATCCCATCTTGATCGAAGACGGTCCCGAACGGCAGCGGCTCGCCGAACACGGCATCGAAGTCGCCTTCGACGGAATGGCATTCGACCTTTGAACATGCATTAGCGCTTCGCAGGAGAAACATGTGAACGGCCCGAATCACGCAGATACGCAAGACGCCGGCAAAACTGCCTGGACCCGCGAAGAATTCGAGGCGCAACTTCGCGCGAAGGGCACGGCGTACCACATTCATCATCCGTTCAACGTGAAGATGAACGAAGGTGGTTGCTCGCGCGAACAGATTCGCGGCTGGGTGGCGAACCGGTTTTACTACCAGATCAACATCCCTCTGAAGGACGCGGCGGTCATGTCGAACTGTCCCGATCGGGAAACGCGGCGGCGCTGGGTGCTGCGCATTCTCGATCACGACGGTTACGGGGATGACGAAGGCGGCATTGAAACATGGGCACGCCTGGGCGACGCAGTCGGCCTCACGCGCGACGAACTCTGGTCGCTGGAACATGTGGCGCCCGGCGTGAAATTCGCCGTCGATGCCTACGTCAACTTCGCGCGCCGTGCGCCGTGGCAAGAAGCGGTGTGTTCATCGCTGACGGAAATTTTTGCGCCGCAGATCCACAAGGACCGGCTTGCGACATGGCCCACGTGTTATCCATGGATCGAAGCCGACGGCCTTACGTATTTCCGCTCGCGCATCTCGCTTGCGCAGCGCGACGTCGAGCACGGCCTGCTAGTCACGCTAGACTACTTCAGGACACGCCAGCAGCAGGAACGCGCGCTCGAAATCCTGCAATTCAAGCTCGACATCTTGTGGTCGATGCTCGACGCCATCGAAAAGGCCTTTCCGCAATGACATCGCCAGCGCCAATGCTCAAGCTCAAGGGGATCTTCCGGCTGCAGTGGGAACCGGCGCAGGACGCGCATGTGCTGCTCTATCCTGAAGGCATGGTGAAGCTCAATCAGAGCGCCGGCGAGATCCTGAAGCGCTGCGACGGCACGCGCGATATCGACATGCTGATCGCCGACCTGGAGCAAGCGTTCAATACTCAGGATCTCGGCGGCGAAGTGAGGTTGTTCATCGCCGAAGCCGAGCGTCGTGGATGGCTGGAGGAAGCGACATGACCGCAAGCGTCATTGCCCCGCCGCTGTGGCTGCTCGCGGAACTGACCTATCGATGCCCGTTGCATTGCGCGTTCTGCTACAACCCCGTCAACTACACGGACCACAGCACTGAACTCACGACCGACCAGTGGATCGGCGTGCTGCGTGAAGCGCGTGCGCTCGGCGCGGCACAACTCGGCTTCTCCGGGGGCGAACCGCTGTTGCGCGATGACCTCGAAGTGCTCGTGCGCGAAGGACGGCAACTGGGTTTCTATACGAACCTGATCACATCGGGTATCGGTTTGACGGACAAGCGTCTCGACGCATTGAAGGACGCCGGCCTCGATCACATCCAGTTATCGTTCCAGGATTCCACGCAGGAGCTCAACGACTTTCTCAGCAGCACGCGCACGTTCGACCTGAAGAACCGTGTTGCAAGGTCGATCAAGGCGCATGGTTTCCCGATGGTGCTGAATTGCGTGCTCCATCGATACAACCTGCCGCACGTGGACAAGATCATCGACATGGCGCTCGCAATGGGCGCGGAATATCTGGAGCTCGCGAACACTCAATACTATGGCTGGGCGCATGCAAATCGCGCGCAACTGATGCCTACAGCCGAGCAACTAAAAGAAGCCGAAGCGGTGGTCGAGCGGTATCGGGAGAAGATCGGGCATCGCTGCAAGATCTACTTCGTCGTGCCCGACTACTTCGAGACGCGGCCGAAGAAATGCATGAACGGCTGGGGTTCGGTATTCCTCGGCGTGGCGCCCGATGGGGCCGCCTTGCCGTGTCACACCGCGCGTTCGCTTCCGGGCCTGACGTTCCCGAACGTCAAGGACACGTCCGTTCGCGAGATCTGGTACGAAAGCGATGCGTTCAACCGCTTTCGCGGCTTCGACTGGATGAAGGAGCCATGCCGAAGCTGCGAAGAGAAAACGATCGATGCAGGCGGTTGCCGCTGCCAGGCCTATTTGCTCACGGGCGACCCGGCCAACGCGGACCCGGTCTGCGATAAATCACCCCATCACGAGACGGTGATCAACGTGGTGCGCCAGGCTGCAGTACAACGCGAACCTGAAGAACATCCGATCATTTTCCGCAACGACAGCAACTCGCGCCGGCTGCGCTCGACCGTCTGAGAATAGACCGGTCAGCTCACATATCCGAGGTGCTCGGCCAGAATCACCGAGCCGATGGCGACCAGGATCAAGCCGCCCGCCACTTCCGCGCGTTGCCCGACCGCGCGGCCCAAGAAGCGTCCCACCATCACGCCGATGGTCACCATGATCAGCGTCGCAAGTCCGATGGTCGCAGCCGTAGAGAAAATATTCACATCGATAAAAGCGAGTCCCGCGCCCACCGCCATGGCATCGATGCTCGTTGCCAAGCCCGTCGCGGCGAGCAGCCAGAAACCGTGGCGCACGGGTTTTTCGGCCTCGGGCGTGGGCGTGCTGAAGCCAGAGCGAATCATGCGCAACCCGAGCACGAGCAAGAGCCCGAAGGCAATCCAGTGATCCCACGACATGACGTACGGGGCCGCGGCCTTGCCGAGCGCCCAGCCGACGAGCGGCGTGATCGCCTCGATGACGCCAAAGATCAGGCCGGTGCGCAGCGCCTCGCGCATACGCGGACGGCGCAACGTCGCGCCTTTGCCGACAGCGGCGGCGAAGGCGTCCGTCGACATGGCGAAGGCGAGCAGGATGGTGGAAGCGATATTCATGGGGACAATGATCATGTTCGGGTCGGGACAGGAACATACGATGTCTCGCCGAGCCCGACCGGTCGCGGCATTACATCGATGGTCTTGCCAACCAGAATACAGATCGGTTGCTCATGCCACGGTTCGATCGAACCAAGCGTGTTGACATGAGCGCTTCCAATGGCTGGAAGCCGGCTACTCCCCAAGGACGGACAAAGGCTATCACGTTCGAAATGAATTTGTAATCTTCTCCGGGTTTTTTTAGCGTCCGTACATCAGGCACAGCCGATGCGCCTCCGCTCTGGTTGACCACCACCACGCGTTTTCCGCGAAGTCCTGGCCCGTACAAGGTGGCCAGCCCAGATCCGCGCCTTCGATCCGATACAGCCGCGATGCCAATCACGATATCCATGCTGACGACTGAAAGCCCTCCCGGCGCAAAACCGTCTGCACGCCGGACGAGGCGCGCGCCATGAGATCCGGCCTGCCACCTGGAACAGCTTCGCGAAAGCGCCGCGGCCGGTATCGATGGACAGCGCTCAGCATGGCAAATTCCCTGTCACGCTATCCGCTCCTTGCCGGGATTGCCGGAACTGCCGTTGCGGTCGTCATGGCAGGCTTGTCGATCGCCACGTTGTACCAGGGCCGCGAAGAAGCACTGAGCCACGCCCGGGAGACGTCGGCCAATCTGGTGTCGATCATTGGCGGCGATATTGCCCGCAACGTCGAAATCTACGATCTGTCGCTTCGCGCCGTGGTCGATGGCGCGCAGGACGCGAGCATCATGGTGCTCCCGCTCAATCTGCGCCGCCGGATTCTCTTCGACCGCGCGACCACGGCGGCATACATAGGCGGCAGCTACGTTATCGATGCCCGCGGCCGCGTCATCATAAAAGAAAACCCCACGGCCACGCCGCCCGAAACCTTCGCCGAGCGCGAATATTTCCTTGCCCATCGAAACAACCCATCGGTCGGCTTGTTTTTCTCGCATCCCTACTTGACCCACGCGAACGGCGCGGCGATCGGCATGAGCCGGCGTATCAACGCGCCCGACGGATCGTTTGCTGGCATTGCGTTGCTGACCGTGAACCTCCAGTATTTCCGGTCGCTCCTGGACAAGATCGAAGTCGGCCCGAAGGGATCGATTTTTATCGTTCAGGACGATGGCGCGTTGATCGTACGAAAGCCCTTCCTCGGCGAGGATATCAATCGCAACGTCGCCGGCTCAGCCACGTTCGCCCGCATGACGCATACAAGCTCAGGGTCATACGTGGCGAAATCGCCTGTTGATGGGGTCGAGCGCATCTTCACGTTCGCGCACGTGCCAGGCACGCCGTTTATCGTGGGCGTGGCGCCCGCGCAGGAAGATGTGCTCGAAACGTGGCGCGCGCGCAGCACCGTGGTCGGCGTGCTGACGCTGCTGTTCGGGCTGAGTTTTATCGCGCTGTCGTGGCTTTTGACGCTGTCGTTGCGGGAACGGGCGCGCGCGCAGGAAGAGCTCGTGCGGCTCGCGGGCACCGACGCGCTGACCGGCCTGCCCAACCGGCGCGCCTTCGACGAGCGCATGGACGAGGAATGGCGGCGCGCACGACGCAGCAACATGGCGGTATCGGTGTTGTTCATCGACGTGGACTACTTCAAGGCCTACAACGACAACTACGGCCACGCTCTCGGCGACGACGCGCTGGCGGCGGTCGCGGAATGCATCGCGCTGTCGGTGCGTCGGCCCGGCGACATTCCAGCGCGTTACGGCGGCGAAGAGTTCGTCGTCCTTCTCCCCGATACCCAGATCGACGGCGCGCTTCATCTGGCCGAGACGATCCGTGCGCGCATCAGGACGCGTTCGATTGCGCATCGGGGGAGTCTGATCGGGCGGCTGACGGTGAGCATCGGCTGCGCCACGGCCGCGCCGCCGGGGCTCGGCGGCGCTTACGGCCTGCTCAGCGACGCGGATCAACAGCTCTACGAAGCCAAGGCCGCGGGCCGCGATTGCGTCCGCCCGATGACGCTCGCGAGCGTCGAAATCGCGCAGTCTTGAAGCACGACGCGCGCCGCGCTCGTTCGGCCAATCCTCTGCGTAATTCGCCATTTCGACCAAGCGCATGATTTGCAAGGTTTTTTTCTATCGGTATAATGCGACCTTCTCTCCGATGGCGCCCCTCCATGAGCCGACTACTCTTCCTGCTGACGCTGACCTTCAGTTTGTCGCTCGGCGCGATGCACGACGCCACGGCTCAGGAACGTTCCTTGGAGACGACCGCAGCGGTCATGGATCAAAAACTCGCCGCAAGCGAAGCCGATGCCGACGCCCAGGCAAAGCACCAGGTTTCCCGTCTCATCTCGCAGAAATTCGGCGTTGCGCGTGCGAAGGCCGAGCAGATTTCGGCGGCGGTGATGTCGGCGGCATCGAAATATTCACTTCCCCCCGCGCTTTTACTCGCGATCATCTCGATCGAATCCCGCTTCAAGGAAAACGCGCGCGGCGCGAATGGCGCAACCGGATTGATGCAGGTCGTGCCGTCTGCGCACAAGAAACTGGTGCGCAATATCGACCTGACGGAAGCCGATGCCAACATTGAAGCCGGGTCCGCAATTCTGCATGGTTACGTGCAGTCGGCACGCGGTGACGTGGATGCCGCGCTGAAAAGCTACGGCGGATCGAAAGCGTACGCCGAAAAAGTTGGTCTTCAGGTCAAAAAGATCTCGTCCCAGTTCGATGCCGAGCCCGCTGGCGCTCAGGCGGGATATTGATCGCCCCAAATAAGCAGACGTAACACTTCATCGTTGGCAACTCCGGTCCGCCCTTTCGGACCGTTTCTTGCTGCAGCTCTCTCCTGATTCCGCTTTTTATCGAAGACTGAACGCCGCAACAGCGGCGCAGTGCCTTACGCCTTCGATTCCCCGATGCGTCAACGGTCGGCATAACGATCGCCTCATCTCCGAGGAAGCCGTGACCAGACGCCCGTTCGAAGCAAACCATGAGCAGTTCGCCCTTTGGAACCCTAAACGTGCGCCCCTTTTCAGGGACGTGCGGCGCGTCGTCATTGCCCATCGAGATCCAATGATTGGCGAGTCATTCGTGCTGCTGCTGGGCCTGAAGGGCATGGCCGCCCAACACGTGACGACTCTTGAGGCACTGGCCGGGCTGATCGATACATGGCGTCCGCAGGCGCTGATGATCGATACACGGCTGACCCTGGCTGGTAACACCGGCTTCGTTCGCACCCTCAGTCTCGACTCCGCGCACATTGGAACGTTATTGCTCGCCATGAGCAATTTCCTGCCGGAAGACGTGGTGAAGGACTTGCAGGCGGCCGGCTACGACGGCCATTGCCGGCGCCCGTGCGCAATGTGGCAAGTCTCGGAATTGCTCAGCGAATTTTTTTCATCGGCGGCCCCGCGCTGAGTTGCGGTATCAACCCTGCACAAGTTCACGCAATTCGTCGATATTGAACGGCTTCGCCAGAATGGTCACGCCCGTGTGCCGCGCGCGCTCGAATTCATCGGCATAACCGGTCATCAGCACGATCCGCTGCGCGGGCCATGTGCCGCGCACTTTCTCCGCCAGGTCGATGCCGTTGAGCCGCCCAGGCATCTGTATATCCGATAACACCAGGTCGAAGCGTCCACCTTCGTTGAGGACGTCGAAGGCTTTGTCGGCGGTGAGTTCGTGGCGCACATCGCAGCCGAACGTGGCGAGCACCGCCGCGACGCCTGCGGCGACTTCCTCGTTGTCCTCGACCAGCAGGACCGAACCCGGGCCTTGCGTTGTCTCGGGCTTCGGCAGCGCCGGGCCGCAAGCGTCCGCGTCAGGATCATCCGGCGGCACTTGCGGCGCAATGTTCCAGCGCGGCAAATAGAGCCGCACGGTCGTGCCGCGTCCGGGAACGCTGTCGAGCCGCGCCGTGCCGCCCGCCTGCTCGCACGCCGCCAGCACTTGAGCGAGCCCGAGGCCCGTGCCCGCGCCGCTCAGCTTGGTCGTGAAAAGAGGCTCGAACGCGCGGCGGGCGGTGACATCGTTCATGCCTTCGCCGGTGTCGGTAAAGGCCAGCAGCGCATATTCGCCGTCGGCCAGGACGTTATCGGCAGTGACCCGCACGTTCTGGCAGCGGATCGCGAAACGGCCGCCGTGCGGCATGGCATCGCGTGCGTTGACCGCAATATTGATGATCGCGAATTCGAGTTCCGTGGCGTCGGCGCGAACGCCCCACATGTCGGGCGAAACCTGCACCTTGACCTGAATCTTCTCGCCGACCGCCGTTTCGATCAGCCCGGCCGCAGCGGGCAGCCACGTGGTGAGATCGATGGCTTCCTGCTTGAGCGGCTGCTTGCGGGCAACGCTGAGCAAACGCCGGGCGAGCGCTTCGGCGCCCGCGGTCGCGCGTTCCACCGCCAGCACTTCCCGTTCAAGCCCGTTGAAGTTCTTGCGTCGCGCCAACTCCATGTTCGCCGATACCACCATCAGCAAGTTGTTGAAGTCGTGCGCCACGTTCGCGACCAGATTGCCGAGCGCGCCCATGCGCCGCAGTTGCCGGCTCGACGCTTCCGCCGAAAGCCGCATGGCCACTTCCGCCTGCCAACGTTCCCATGCGGATTGCTGCGAGCGCAACTGGCGCAGCGAGAACAACACGAGCAACCAGACCGCGATGCACGGCACGGCCGTGATCACCGCGATCAGCGCGTAATGCCGGCGCCAGTTCGCAAAGATGACGGACGTCGGAAAACCGCTTGCCACGTATAGCGGATAGTCGCCCACTCGCCGGAAAGCCAGGATCCGTTCGACACCGTCCACGCTCGAATTCACCCGCACGCGCCCGAACAATTCATTGCTGCGCATGGCCGATGTGAACGCTGAGTTTCGAGCGTGGGACACGTTGGAAGGACCCGGCGGTTCGCGCACGAGAATGCCGCCGTCGCGCCGGTAAAGGCCCACGGTCACGCCCGGATCGCCGTTCGATAAATCGTTGTAGAAGCTTGAGAAATATTCGCGCTTCAGCGCGATCGATACCAATCCGAGGAAATGTCCGTCGCTCGCGCTGCGCCCGACGCTCGTCGTAAATACATCGCTCTGGGCAATCTTGCCCACGAGCGGAAGCGAAAAATACGGTTCCGGACGAATGGCGCGGCCATTAACGAAGTCATCGCGTGTACCAATGGAAATTGACGGTACCGGATAAAAGCGGTTGCTCGCCAGCATGTCGCCCGTAGCGCCGAAAACGGTGATTCCGGCGACGTGCGCGAAAGATTCGCCTATCTCGCTCAGGCGTTCGTGAATCGGCTTCTGGTTTGCATGGATGCGGGCATCGTCGCTGTTGCCGAGCATCTCCACGACGCGCATCGACATCTGGCGGTTCAGGTCGAGCACCTTGCTCGCATGTTCGTCGGCGACGCGTGCGATGCGGTCGGCGATATCGTCGGCATCTTCCATGCGGCGCTGGTAATCGTAATAACCGTAGCCGAGCAGAAACGCGACCGGAAACAGAATCGATGCCGCCAGCACCATCAGCAAGATCCGCCGCGTTCCGGCGAAATTGCGCAAGGGCAAGGGCAAGTCCAGTGCCGAGGAATCCGACGAATGCAAGGCGCGAAGTCTCCAAATCGGGTAACCCGGTCGTCCGGCGAGCAGGTCGCATGAGCGTATGACCCGGCATCGGGTTACGTCAATAGCGTCCTGAAGCCGGGCGACGGAAAGCTGGATAACCAGCCGAACGCGCGCGGGGCAAGGCTCTTGCGTGCTTTGTATTATGTGCCGGAAATAACAGGGGCGTGCGTAGGCAAACACGTTCAGCGATACGGCGGACAAAAAAGAGCCGGCTACATCGATCGATGCAACCGGCCGCTTTCATGCCTGAACACCTGCTTACTGCGGTTTAGACATGGCGCCGCCATTAGGCGCCGCAACGTTGCCGTTATTGTTCGTGCTGCTGCCGTTGGCTTTCATGTTCGGCGTGGTGCCCGTTCCCGTGCCCATGCCACCGCCGGTTGCGGTGCTGCCCGGCGCTGCGCCCATGCCGGCACCGTTCGCGCCGCCCGAATTCGCGCCGCCCATGCCGCCTCCGCCGCCGACACCCGCGCCGTTACCGCCGGCTCCGCCTGCAGCGCCACCGCCGCCACCGGCGCCTGCACCACCGCCGCCGCCCGCCTGAGCGTACACGCCGCCCGACAAGCCAAGGACAAGCGCCGATACCAAAATTTTCTTGGATATATGTTTCATTGCAGCCTCCTGGAAATTCCATTGATTGCGTTGCGAAGGACAATGTCGCAACGCCCGCCCTTCCTGTACTGCAAACGGCGTGCCGCTCAAGCACTTATTTGATGGGCGGTAAGCCTTGCCAGACGGGCATCCGGGCGATTACTGAGGGCGCGGCACTTGTGACCTTGCCCTGCGTGGACAAGGTATCGTCAAAGGGCTTTTAGAGGCGCAAAACAAAAACCGGGCATCGTGCCCGGTCTTCGGTCCAACATTCCGATACCCCGTTATTACCAACCTTGTTGTTGCTGGTAGTAACCGCGCTGGGGCGGCGGAGCGCACGGCACATAGGCACCGCGATAATTGTCGTAGCACGATCCCGGCGGCGGGCCCGGCTGTGCATAAACCGGTTGCGCATAAACCGGCTGATAAGCGGGTTGAGCGTAGACCGGCGGGGCATAAACAGGCGCTGCGTACACCGGCTGCGCCGTGACGGCAGACCCGACCAGTGCCCCAATCACTGCACCACCCAGCAATGCGCCGACTACGGCGCCGCCATTTCCGCCGTGATCGTGTGCGGACGCCTGACCTGCCATTGTGAGCGTACCGGCCATCAACAAGACTGCTGCAACGCGTTTCATTTGAGTTCTCCAGATCCCGTGGTCGGGACTATGGAAATGATCTTATGCGGGCAGCGAAGAAATAACTGATGCAGTTGGTAACGGATCATTTCAGCGGATACATATAGGAATGCCCCGCTTTGCAGTCCCGCTATACAGCCTTTTCACCCTTCAGTCGATGCCCGCCTTAGCGCCCGCTCGACCGCGCCGGTCTCGCCCTGCGGGACGAAGATATAACCCTGGCCCCAGACGGTCTGCACGTAGCGCGGGTCGGAGGGATCGGCTTCAAGTAGGCGGCGCAAGCGCCAGATGGATACATCCAGGCTGCGGTCGCGATACGTCCCGGCCTGTCCGCGCAGCTTTTCATTCAACTGCGCGCGCGTGAGAACGACCATCTCGTTCTTGACGAAGATCTTGAGTGTTGCAAATTCACCCGATCGCAGCGGCACGCGCTGGCCGTTGTGGCGCAGCTCGCGCGCAGCGAAATCCACTTCATACGGACCGAACCGGTACGGCGGCCGGTCTTCCGGCGCGCCCGGCGACGCTGCATCACGCCGCCTCAAGACTGTTCGGATGCGTGCGAGCAATTCGCGCGGATCGAAGGGTTTGGCCAGATAATCGTCTGCGCCCAGTTCCAGGCCGATCACGCGATCGATCACATCGGAACGCGCAGTCAGGAAGATGACGGGAATATCGTCGCCGGCTGCGCGCAGGTCGCGCAACGCGCTGATGCCATCCTGCTCGGGCATCATGACGTCGAGCACGACGATGGACGGCCGTTCTGCGTCGAGACGGCGCTTGAGGCCCGTACCGTCGTGCATTACCGATACCGCGAGGCCATGGCCTTGCAGGAATTCCCGCACGAGGTCGCGCACTACGGGGTCGTCGTCGACGAGAAGAACGTGTTGGGTCATGCAGCGATTCTAAGACGCGCAATATGACTTTCGCGACAGGGATTCCTTTCCGCGCCTTTCATCGGATTGCACGAGGAGCGATGGCTCGCGTGCCTCAGACGAAATCGGCGAGCCGCGCCGGCCAAGCCTCCGAGCCGGCAATGCGCGCAAAACGACAGTTTTCCCGGCGGCGTCGCGTAAGAATCCGTAACCATGCAAAGGTCACGGAAAAGCCGCATCCTTATCCTGCACAGCTAAAATTTCCCGCATGACTACATCGGTATTGATCGTCGACGACGACCCGGCAGTGTGCGACCTGCTGAGCCGTTTCCTGATTACGCGCGGGCTGGAAGTCACTGTCCTGCACGACGGCACCGCCTTGCGCCGGAGGCTGGAAGTCGAACGGCCGTCCATTGTGGTCCTTGACATCATGATGCCCGGCGTCGACGGCCTCACCGCGTTGCGCCAGGTCCGCGCCGCCGGGGACGACATTCCAGTCATCTTCGTCACTGCACGCGACAGCGTGACGGAGAAAGTGGAAGGCCTGGAACTCGGTGCCGACGATTACCTTTCCAAACCCTTCGATCCGCGCGAGTTGCTTGCCCGAATAGATACGGTTTTGCGGCGGCGCGCGCCTGCGTCCTCGGCGCGTCCCGAAACCCGCGCCAGCGAGCGTTTCGGCCGCTTCGAGCTCGACTTCGTCACGCGCGCGCTGTTGAGCGGCACCGAGCGCATTGCGTTGCGCGACAGCGAATTTGCGTTGCTCAAGGTACTGGTCAAGCATCCGTACAAGGTATTGTCGCGCGTGCTGATTCACGATCTCGTGCATCGTGACGATGCAACCTTCAACGACCGCAGCCTCGACGTTCCCATCTGGCGCTTGCGCAGGATCATCGAAGAAGATCCGGCGAGTCCGCGCCATGTCCAGACCGTGCGTGGCCAGGGCTACGTGTTCATCCCCGATCCCGATGGAGTCCGCGACCGCCCCGATCGTGCAGCGCCGGTATGAAGATCTTCGGCTTTCCTGCCCGGGGCTTTCCTGCCCGGGGCTTTTCCGCCCGAGGCTTTCCTGCCCGAGGCTCCTCTGCCCGGAGCAACCCGTTCAACTCGCTGTTCGGGCGCATGGCGCTCATTTCACTGGTCGTGCTCTTTGCCGTGCAGGCCTGCTGGTTCGCGGTACTGACCGTGCAGCGTCCCCATCACGATGCCGAAGGTTACGCACGCGGCCTGACGCTCGTGCTGGCCGCCGCGAACGACGACGCGCGCCAGGGCGTGCGGATAGCGCCCGCGCTGAACGCGAAGCTCGTATTGGCCGCGAATCTTCCTGAAGGCGTCGCGTTGCGCGAACCGGATCATGGTCCGATCGTGCATTTGCTGCGCGAGCTGCGCAACCTGCTGCCGCGCGGCGCACAGATTGCTGTCGATGGCCCGAATCATTCGCCGCGTCTCTGGGTGCGTTATCCCGACAATCCCAACTGGATCGTGACGCCCGTGGACTTGCCGGCGGCGCCGCCGATTCTGATCGAATCCGTGGGGATGTTGCTGGCAGCCGTGATCCTTTCGCTGGTCGCCGCATGGCAATTGCAGCGGCCGTTGTCGCGTGTCGCGCAAAGCGCGCGGCAGTTCGGAACGGGCGAGCGGCCGGTGCCCGTTGAAGAACGCGGACCGCGCGAATTGCGCGACCTGATCCGCGCATTCAACCAGATGATGCGGCAGATCAACGACGCCGACGACGAAAAAGCCGTGATGCTGGCGGGCATCGCGCACGATCTGAAAGCGCCGCTCACACGCTTGAAACTGCGGGCGAGCGTGCTTGTCGACGACGACGCCGAGCGCGCGCATTTCATCCGCGATATCGATTCGCTGACGCGGATCGTGCAGCAGTTTCTGGAGTTCGCGGCAAGCACGCCGTCGGTGGGTCCGGCGGTCGGCGTGGACGGCTTCCTGGCGGAACAATTCGCGCAGGACGAGGCCGGCGAAGACGCGTTGTTCCGGCTCGAGCTGCTGGCGGGGGACGGATTCAGGTTGCCGCGGACATCGCTTGACCGGTTGGTGACGAATCTCGTGGATAACGCGCTGGAACACGGCGCACCGCCCGTCGATATCAGCACATCCCGCCGCGGCAATGAATGGGTGATCACTGTACGCGACTACGGCGGCGGCATCCCGCCGGAGCGTCTGAGCGATGCCCGCAAGCCCTTCGTGCGGCTTGATCCGGCGCGCGCCGGAGACGGCCATTGCGGACTCGGCCTGGCGATAGTCGGACGCCTCGCACGCGAACTCGGCGGCCGGTGCGAGATCAGCAACGCGCCGGAACACGGACTGATGGTGCGGATCGTGGTGCCGGTTGCGGCCGACTATTCGGATGCAGGCGGCAGCGCGCCGACGCAAACCACGCGCACGCCGCAACCCGTCATGGCTTTTTGAACACGGCCTGTTCGAGTTGATCGAAGTTGAAGGGTTTGGCCAGCAATGTCGCATCGCTCAAGTCACTGCCGAGTTCCGATGCAATGCTCGCGCCATAACCCGATGCCAGCACCACTCGCACGCGCGGCTGCAATCGCCTCGCAGCGCGCGCCAAGTCGAGGCCCGACATGCCGGGCATACGGACATCGGTGAGTAGGACATCGAAAGTCTGATTGCCGATCAGATCGAGCGCAGCCCGAGCGCTGTCCACCGCGTGGACCTGCGCGTCGAGCAGTTCCAGCAACTCCCGCGTGGCCTCGCGCGTGTTGATATCGTCTTCCACGACCAGGACGCGTAACGCCTGCGGGCCGGCTGGTTCCTCAGGGTGCGCCTGAATGGGCGGCTGGCTTTGTTCCGTGCGCAGCATCGAACGCACCTTGCGTGCGAGCGCATCCCGCCTGTACGGCTTGCTGATCAGCGCCACGCCTGCGTCGAGCCGGCCGCCGTGGACAATCGCATTTTCCGTGTAGCCGGAGGTGAACAAGACTTCCAGCGACGGCAGCATCTCGCGCGCACGACGCGCCATATCGACGCTGCGTAGCGGTCCGGGCATCACCACGTCGCTGAAAAGCAGGTCGACGTGAACGCCGCTTTCGAGCACGTTCAGCGCGCTCTGGGCATCGGCGGATTTCAGGACGTTGTAGCCGAGTTCGGTCAAGGTGTCGACAACCGTTGCGCGCACGTTCGGATCGTCTTCCACGACCAGGATCGTTTCCGTGCCGCCCGTCACCGGTTCGTGCAAGGTCTCCACGCGCTGCGCCTCTTCTTCCATCGATCGCGGAAGGTAGAGCTTGACCGTCGTGCCCTCGCCCGGTTCGCTGTAAAGCTTGATGTGGCCGCCGGTCTGTTTCATGAAACCGTACGCCATGCTCAAACCCAGTCCCGTGCCGCGGCCTTCCGGCTTGGTCGTGTAGAAAGGCTCGAAGGCCCGCGCAATAACCTCGGGCGCCATGCCGGTACCCGTGTCGGATACAGCGATCATCACGTACTGGCCGCTGCGCAGGTCGTCGTAATGGCGCGTGTACTCGTCATCGAGCATCGCGTTGCCGGCTTCTATGGTGAGGCGCCCGGCGCCGTCCATGGCATCGCGTGCGTTGATGGCCAGGTTGACGATCACGTTCTGCAGATGATTCGGATCGGCGAGCGTATTCCACAGGCCGCCCGACACCACCGTCTCCAGCTCGATGGTCTCGCCCAGCACGCGGCGCAACATGTCGTCCGAGCTGCGCAACAACCGCGCGACGTCCAGCGCCACCGGTTCGAGCGGCTGGCGCCGCGCGAACGCCAGCAGTTGCGAAGCGAGTTTCGCGCCGCGTTCGACTGCTTCGTGTGCGGCAGCGAGCCGCCGCGTCAAGGACTCGTGACCCTCGGCGTCCTGCGCAGCAAGCTGCAGATTGCCGCCAATGACTTGCAGCACGTTGTTGAAATCGTGCGCCACGCCGCCGGTCAGCTTGCCGACCGCGTCCATTTTCTGCGACTGGGCGAGCACCGCAGCGGTCTCGCGGCGTTCGGATTCGCTTACGCGCAGCGCGGCAGTGGCTTCATCGATACGCTGTTCCAGCGTCTCTTTGTGCAGCTCAAGCGCTTCGCTGAGACGTTTTTGCTCCTGCAGCGCCGTGTCGAGCGAACGCAGGTTGAGCACGCGCGCAGTGATATCGCGGGAAATCGATACAAGCCATTCCACGCCCGTCGGACCGTTGACGGGTGAAACCGTCACCTCCCAGTACTTCGGCGTGCCTTTGGCTGTCGGACAAAGCGCTTCGAAGCGGGAATGCCGCCCCTGCAGCGCGTTGCTGATGGCATCGCTCAACAAGACGCGCGATTCCGCCGGCCACAATGACACCCACGACTTGCCCTTGAACGGCGCGAAGTCATCGATTTCCATCAGGCAGATGCCGTTCGCGTTCATGAACTCGAGCGTGCCGTCGGGTTTCACGATCTTGATGCAATCGGTGCTGCCGTTGAGGACGCTCAGGAAAAACGGGTCGGAATCAGGCGCGGCGTCGAGGGCCGGGGCGGTGGTCACGCCGGGTTCAGGCTCCGCCGGTTGCGGACCGAGGGGGAAACCGAACGGTACGTCGGCGCGCGCGGTGGGTTCGGGCGCCGGGAAGCAGTGTGCACCCGTATCGTCGAGACGTGCGATCGCGGAATCGGGGCTAACGGGGTCGGTCATGAATCGGGCACAGGCGAGGGGAAACGGCATGACAGCGCAAAGCTAGAGTGATGTATGCGCTGGGCGTAATCGCTAGTTGCAAGCAAACAACGCGCCAGTGGGCCTATCCACGATGTTTATCGTTGCGGAGGCTGTGGGGTGGACGCCCCACCGCAGGCAGTCGTCTGCATTTCATATGCGGCGTGTAAAAAGCGTCACGATGGCCTGTAGTTCTTGCGCGATTTTCCCGGCGGAGGCGCTTCGCAATGAAGTTGATATCGCCCGCTTTATGGTGAGGATCTCGTGCGTTTCCCTGATGCGCTTGATCTTTTACAGTCCATCTCAGCGCAACTTCAAACAATACGCTCCAACATGCGTTGCCAAGCGCGCTTCTTGCTGGCTCTGTTTCGCCCTGCGAGGCATTGCATCGCGGGGCCCGATCTCATGACCGGTGCGTTTGTAGATTGCCTGTCATGCACAACTGGCCGCGTCCACCGGGCGCGACATCTGGAGACACCCCATGCCTTTGGCAACGAATCACGCCGCTCATCAATCGCGTTTTCCGTCCGCGTTCGCCGCCGCCGTTCATGACGGCCTAACACATTCGCCGCAGAAAGAATTGCCATCGATGTATCTGTATGACGAAGTCGGCTCCGCGCTTTTCGAGGTCATCACCGCATTGCCCGAATACGGCGTGACGCGTGCGGAGGAGCGCGTGCTGCTGGCGCATTCGGCGGATATCGTGGCTGAATTGCCGCGCAACGTGACCGTCGCCGAACTGGGTAGCGGCAGCGGACGCAAGACGCGACGCATCCTGGAAGCGTTATCGACGAAGCGGCCAAACGGCGCGACCGAATACTGTCCGATTGAAATTTCGCCTGCCGCGTTGCAATTGTGCAAGCGTGAACTTGGGGATATCGAGCGTGTTGCGATCGTTGGATATGAGCGTGATTACCTTGCCGGACTCGCCGAAGTCAGTGCCAACCGGCGCGAAGGCGAAGTACTGCTCGTGCTATTCCTGGGGAGCACGATCGGCAATTTTTCGCGGCTTGCCGCGACGCGTTTCCTGAAATCGATACGTGGCATGCTCAAACCCGGCGATGCGTTGTTGCTCGGCATGGATCTGCTCAAGCCGCTGGAAACGCTGATCGCCGCCTACGACGATCCGATTGGCGTTACGGCCGCGTTCAATCTGAATCTGCTCGCGCGGATCAATCGCGAACTGGACGCCGATATTCCGCTGGATGCGTTCAAACATCTCGCGCGCTTCAATCCCGATGCACGCAGCATCGAAATGCATTTGCGCGCAACGCGCCCGGTCAAGGCGACGATTCGCGCTGCTGATCTGACCGTGGAGTTTCGCGAAGGCGAAACGATCTGGACGGAGAGCAGCCACAAGTACAGCGCGGATGAAGTGGGGCCGCTGGCATCGGACGCGGGTTTCCGTTGCGCAAGGCAATGGACGGATGATGAATGGGGCTTTGCAGAGAGTTTGCTGGTCGCGGGGTGAGCATTGATCGCCTTTCCCGCGTGTGGCGTTATTCAGAACCCGCGCACTCCTCCGACTGAATCAGTTGGGTGCTGCGGGTTTTGTCAATGCGCATGTGAAGGACTGGGGCCGACGGCCGATGACGTTACCGGTATCCGCCCGCCGACAAGCGCTTGAACCTAGTGCTGCTCGAACCGCTCGAACCGCTTTTCGATATACCGCTCCTCACTGGTCAGATCCGTGACCCGCGCATGCGGCGGTCCGCGCCGCAACCATTCGAGCATTAGATCGACCTGATTTGCGGGCCCCTGAATCATCGCTTCAACAGACCCATCCTCGAGATTCGCCACCCAGCCCCGGACGCCCAGCGAATGGGCGCGCCGCAATGTCGCGTGACGGAAACCGACGCCCTGCACCGCGCCCCGCACACGCACGTAATACGTTTCTATTCGAGTATCGAGATCCGGACTCGGCATGTTCGCTTCTCCTGATTATTGCGCCAACCAAGGCATAAACTTTCGGGCGGCCATGAACCGGCTCACGCCCATCAGGGAGCATTCTAGACAAGACCGGCAAAACGGACAGCGCGCGCGTCCGCTTCATCGCCCTCAATCAGCCAAGCCGGAACGGCTGCGCGGTCTCTCCAGTGTTGCTGCTGGCGCGCCGCGCCACCGCCTCGCGCGGCACGGTGACTTCGAACACCGTGCCATTCTCGGCATCGGAGCGCACTTCCACACGGCCGCCATGCATCTGCGCAATCTCGCGCGTGATGTACAGCCCGAGCCCAAGACCACCCGTTTCCTGCTGCGGCCTGCCCGACCGGTACGGCGCGAAAATCGTCGGCAGGACATCCACGGGAATCTCGCCGGCGTTCTGCACCGTGATCGTCACTTCGTCCGCTGTCTCACCGTTGAGGCGCACGTGGATTGGCGAACTCTCGCGTCCATGCGTCAACGCATTGCCGATCAAGTTCGAAAACACCTGCGACAACAAATCGCCATCGCCCTGCAGCAACGTATCGCCGTCGCGGAAAATGAAGATGCGCCCCTTGCCCACACGCGCTTCGTATTCCTCGACGATATTCTTCGCCAGCGTCAGCAATTCCACTGCCCGCGGCTGCAGCGTCACGCGTCCGCCTCGCAGCCGTGCGAGGTTGAGCAGCTGATCGACCATGCGCACCATCCGCATGCCGCTGCTCTTGATACGCGTGCCGATATTCGCGACGTTTTCATCAGGGACGAAACGCGCCAGATATTCCGCCGATGCAATCACCGCCGACAACGGCGTGCGCAGGTCGTGGCCGAGCACAGCCATGAGCATTTCGTTGGCATCGAGGAGATGCTGGACGGTTGCAAGCTGCGTGGCCAGTTGCTGCTTCTGCTTCTCGATCTGGATGAACACATCCACCTTCGAGTTGAGAATGCGCGAATCGTACGGCTTGTAGAGGAAGTCAACCGCGCCGGCTTCGTAGCCACGGAACGTGCGCCCGGTGTCCTGTGCGGTCGCGGTCAGGAAGATGATCGGCACGTGCGCCGTGCGCGGACTGCCGCGCATCAGTTCCGCAAGCTCGAAACCGTCCATTCCGGGCATGTTGACATCGAGGATGGCGAGCGCGACTTCATGCTTGAGCAGCAATTCGAGCGCGGCGGGACCCGATCCGGCGGCCAGCACGGAAATGTCGGGCCGCGCGAGCGAGGCTTCGAGCGCGGTGATGTTGTTCTGCACATCGTCAACGATCAGAACGTAAATCGGTTGCCTGTTGAGTTCCATTAGCGGAGTTCCATTTGGGGTGTCAGCTCCAAGTCAACCTGGGTCACGTCGCAGATCCTTGTCCGATGCCGCGCAAGCGTGCGGCCATCGCGTCGAGTGTAAGAACATCATGTACTCCGCCGCGCGCAATCGCGCCCAGCGGCATTGCGGTGGACGACGCAGTCTGCGGGTCCTGCACCCAGCAGCGGCCACCGGCGTTCCTAATCGCAGCGAGGCCGCGCGCGCCATCGTCGTTCGCGCCCGACAACACAATGCCAAGCAATGCATCGCCAAAACACAGCGCCGCCGATTCGAACAGCACATCCACCGATGGCCGCGAAAACCGCACCGGCGGATCGACCGATAACGAGATCGTGCCATCAGGCTCGACCAACATGTGATAACCCGGTGGCGCGAGATAAATCGTGCCGCCGGTGATGGTGGCTTTATCGTCGGGTTCCACCACCGGCAAGCGGCAACGCGCGGCAAACAGCTCGGGCAACAGGCTCGGCGAGTCGGCGCGCACATGAACCACGACCAGCACTGCGGGGCGAAACCCCGCCGGCAATGCGGGCAGTAACTGATTCAACGCCTCCACGCCGCCGGCAGACGCACCTATGACAATGGCGTCGATCCCGGCCAGCGGGCTGAACGATTCTTCCAGCGCTTTCATCGTTTAAACCTTTTGATACAGGCGCTCGCGCGCATCGAAGTCGGCAAAGCTGTCCGCGTGTTTCGAAAAGCGGATGCTTTCCTTGCTGCCCAAGCCTAAAAACCCCCGCCGCACGAGCGAATCGCTGAAGAGACCCAGCGCGCGATCCTGCAACGCGCGATCGAAATAGATCAGCACGTTGCGGCATGACACCAGATGCGCTTCCAGGAACACGCTGTCGGTGGCAAGGCTGTGATCGGCGAAAACCACACGCGACTTGAGCGTCTGCGAGAACTTCGCCGCACCGTAAGCCGCATGGTAATAGTCCGAAAGCGAACGCTTGCCGCCAGCCGCCAGGTAATTCTGGCTGAAACTCGCCAGCCGATCCAGCGGATAGATGCCGCTTTCGGCCTGCCGGAGCGCGCCGGCGTTGATATCGGTAGCGTACAAAACCGTACGGTCCGCGATGTTTTCTTCTGCGAACAGGATCGCGAGCGACCAGAGTTCCTCGCCGGTGCTGCAACCCGCAACCCAGACCTTGATCGATGGATACGTCTGCAGGATCGGCACGACCTGTTCGCGAATGGCGCGGAAATACGTCGGGTCGCGAAACATTTCGCTGACTTGTACCGTGAGGTACTGGAACAGGCGCGAGAACAGGGTGGCATCGCGAAGAATGCGTTCCTGCAATTGCGAGAGCGTCGGATAGCCCAGATCGATCAACGCCTGCCCCAGCCGCCGCCGCAACGAACTCACGGAGTAATGCCGGAAGTCATGCTGGTACTTTAAATAGACGGCTTCGAGCAGCAGCTTCAACTCGATGTCGAAAATGGCTTCGTCCGGATCTTTCGAAGTTCGATTTGGCATGGCGGCCCTCTACCGTTGCCGCAGCCAGACGCGACATAGCGAGACCAGCTTGTCAACGTCGATGGGCTTCGAAATGTAATCGTCCGCGCCGGCTTCCAGGCACTTCTGGCGGTCGCTCGCCATCGCCTTCGCCGTCAGCGCGATGATCGGCAGGCGCGCGTGTTCCGGGTCCTTGCGGATCTCGGTCATGGCGGTGAAGCCGTCCATCTCCGGCATCATGATGTCCATCAGCACCAGATCGATATCCGGATGACGCGCCAGCGCGTCCAGCGCCTCGCGGCCATTGCGCGCAATTTCAAGCTTGGCGCCGAGCGGCTCGATCACGTGCGACAACGCGAAGATGTTGCGGACATCGTCTTCGGCGAGAAGGATCGTGCGGCCCTCGAACACGTCGTCGCGCTGGCGCGCTGCGCGCAGCATGCGCTGCTGCTCGGGCGGCAATGCGCTTTCCACGCTGTGCAGGAACAGCGTGACTTCATCGACCAGGCGTTCCGGCGACTTCGCGCCCTTGATGATGATCGACTTGGAATAGCGGCGCAGACGCTGCTCTTCGTCGGGCGACAACACGCGCCCCGTGTACACGATCACCGGCGGCGATGCATGTTCCTGCGACGTAGATACCCGTTCCAGCAAGTCGTAGCCGGAGCCATCGGGCAGCGCCAGATCCATCACGATGCAATCGAACGTGCCGCGATTGATCTCGTCCATGGCTTCCGCAATCGTTCCCGCTTCGACGATCTCCACGGTCGTGCTTTGCAGCAGCGCGTGGATGCTCTGGCGCAGCGTAGGATCGTCCTCGACCACCAGCACGCGCCGCGTGCCTTGCGCGGACCGCGCTTCGAGCTTGCGGATCGCGCCCGCGAGCGTGTCGCGGGCGCTCGGTTTCAGCGTGTAGCCGATTGCGCCGAGATGCAGCGCGATATCGGCGTGATCCGTCGATGAAACCACGTGTATGGGGATATGGCGCGTCAGCGGGTCGTGCTTGAGCCATTCGAGCACGGTCAGGCCCGATTGATCTGGCAGGCCGACATCGAGCAGAATGCCGTTCGGCTGCAACTCGCGGGCGAGTTCCACGCCATGCGTTGCGGTCGTCGCGTGGACAAAGTCGAATTCGAGTTCGTGCGCGAGGTCGTGCAGGATTTGCGCGAAACGCAAATCGTCTTCGATCGCGAGGATCACGCGGTCGGGGCGCTTGCGGTTGGCGCGGTCATCGGCGATGGGTTGCGGAACATGATGGCTCGCAACCGACGCGCGCCACGACGAAGGCTCGGAGATATTCGATGCCGCCTGCACCGTCAGATGCGCCGGCGCGTGGCTTTGCACGGGCGCTTCCTGATGCTGCGGTTCAGCGAAAGCCTCGGCAGTTTCCACCGGTTCGCCCATGTGCCCGACCACATCCAGCTTTGCAGTAACCGTGCCCTCACGCACGCTCAACGGCAGCGTGACCGAAAAGACGCTGCCCTTGCCCGGCTCGCTCGAAACGCTCACCGAGCCGCCCAGCAAACGCGAGAATTCCCTCGATATCGACAAGCCCAGCCCGCTGCCGCCGTATTTGCGGCTGGTCGTGCCATCGGCTTGCTGGAACGCCTGGAAGATCAGGTCCTGCTTGTCGCGTGCAATGCCAATGCCGGTATCGCGGACATCGAAGCGCAAGGCGTCATCGTCGTCCTCGGCCTTATGCACCGACACCGTCACCTGTCCGCGCTCCGTGAACTTGAAGGCGTTCGAAAGCAGATTGCGCAGCACCTGCTGCAGGCGCTGATTGTCCGTGACGAAATATTCCGGCACGCCTTCGGCGCGCTCCGTCACGAGCTTCAGCCCCTTCGAATCCGCGATCGGCGCGAACGACTGGCGCAGCGATTGCAGCATTCCGTCAATGGCAACCGGCGCAAACTGCACGTCCATCTGCCCCGCTTCCACCTTCGACAAATCCAGGATGTCGTTGATCAGTGACAGCAGATCGCTGTTCGAAGAATGAATGGTCGCGGCGTAGCGCACTTGTTCGTCGCTGAGATTGCCGTGCTTGTTGTCCTGCAGCAGCTTCGCGAGGATCAGCGAGCTGTTGAGCGGCGTGCGCAACTCGTGCGACATGTTGGCGAGGAACTCGGACTTGTACTGGCTCGCGCGCTCGAGCGCCAGCGCGTTCGCCTCCAGTTCCTTTTGCGCACGCACGAGTTCCGTTTTCTGCCGCTCGAGACTGTGCGTGTGCTCTTCCAGCCGCACGTTGGTCTGTTCGAGATCCGCCTGCTGCGTTTCGAGCCGCGCCTGCGTTTCCATCAGCGCGCGGCCGCGCTCCTCCAGTTCTTCATTCGATACCCGAAGCTCTTCCTGCTGGACCTGCAGTTCCTCGCTTTGGCGCTGCGTTTCTTCCAGGAGCTCGACCATGCGCGCCCGGTACTCCGCCGAGCGCAGCGCCATGCCCATCGCTTCGGACGCGTTGTCGAGCAGTTCACGCGTGTCGCTGAAGGCGTTTTCGTCGCCGATAAAACCCAGTTCCAGCACACCGGTCACGTCGCCGTCGGCCATCATCGGCGCAACGACACTGTGGCTCGCCGCCGCCGATCCGAGCGCCGAACCGACCTTCAGGAATTGCGCCGATGCTCCCGTGACGACGAGGGCCTTTTTCTCATCGAGCACTTGCCCGACGAGTCCCTGTCCTCGCGTGATCCGTTGCGGCACGGCGCTGTCGGCAGGCAGCGCCCACGCCGCGATGCGCTCCAGCACGTCGCCTTTGCGCGCGTACAGCACGCCGACGCGCGCCCCAACGTACGGCACCAGCGAACGAAGGATGCCTTCGCCAATCGAAGCAGGGGTGAGTTCACCGCGAATTTGCAGTCCGACCTCGACTTCGCCCTGCTTGAGCCAGGCGCTGCGTTGCAGGTTCAGCCGCGATTTGATATAGAGATGCCCCACGCCGGCCAGCACGAACATCACGATCACGCCGATAACCCGGTTGATCTGCAGCACGAACGTGGTGACGACGGCGTCGCCTGTTGTGAGGTAAAAACCCAGCACCGTCAGCACGGACGCTGCGCCCGCAGTCATGAACGGCACGGTCGGCCGGTCGACCCACATGCACAGCGCGACCGGCAGCATGTAGAACACCCAGATGGCGATTCTCAGCGGCGTGAGCCAGTCGATGGCGAACACGATCATCAGCATCAAGACGATCGCAAAGTAAAGCCACACGGAGCGGTTTCTGCTGTCTATATGCATTGGCGAGTGAATATTGTTGAGATTTTGTCAGGCGCCGAACAGGCAGCACCGGACCATAGCACGACCCGCCAGCCCTTGTCACATATGGGCCTACGGCCGATTACGACGCTTCGGAAGACGGGCAACTGTTACCTTTCAACACCAATCAGAGGAAAAAATGACTGACGCTGTACATGGTCGCAGTGGGCGCGTGCTGGTTACCGGTGCGTCCGGATTCGTGGGCTCGGCGGTTGCGCGACTGGCGCGGGAACGCGGCCTCGATGTCCGCGTTGTCATACGCAAGACCAGTTCCCGGCAGAACCTGGAAGGTCTCGATGCCGAAGTCGTGTATGGCGACATGCGCGATGAAGCGTCCATGCGCGCCGCCATGAAAGGCGTGCGGTATCTGATGCACGTGGCGGCGGACTACCGGATCTGGGCGCGCGACCCGAGCGAGATCGAGCGCGCGAACCTCGACGGCACCGAAGCCACCATGCGTGCGGCGCTCGCCGAAGGCATCGAACGGATTGTCTACACGAGCAGCGTCGCGACGCTGAAGGTGAACCCGTCGGGTGATATCGCCGATGAAACCAAACCCGCGCAAGCCCATCAGACCATCGGTGCGTACAAGCGCAGCAAGGTGCTGGCGGAGCGCGCCGTCGAGCGCATGGTCGCGAACGACGGCTTGCCGGCCGTGATCGTGAATCCGTCCACCCCGATCGGCCCGCGCGACGTGAAGCCGACGCCGACCGGGCGGATCATTGTGGAAGCGGCGACCGGCAAGATCCCCGCGTTCGTCGATACCGGCCTGAACCTCGTGCATGTGGACGACGTCGCGAACGGTCACTTTCTCGCGCTCGAACGCGGCGTGATCGGCGAGCGCTACATCCTGGGCGGCGAGAATTTGTCGCTGCAACAAATGCTCGCCGATATCGCCGGGCTGGCCGGCCGCAAGCCACCGACCATCAAGTTGCCGCGTGGCCCGCTGTATCCGCTCGCGGCCGGCGCTGAACTCTTCGCCAAGTTCAGCGGCAAGGAGCCGTTCGTCACGATCGATGGATTGCGGATGTCGAAAAACAAGATGTACTTCACGTCGGCAAAAGCGGAACGCGAGCTTGGCTACCGCGCGCGACCCTATGGCGAAGGCCTGAGTCACGCGCTCGACTGGTTTCGTGAAAACGGTTATCTGGACCGCTGACCTGCAGGCGCGCTCAGTATTTAACGCGCGCCAACACGCATTTTGTTACAACACGTGGCACGACGCAGAGTACGCAGCAGTTAAAATCGCAGGTTCGATGCAAGGCAAGAAAAGGCATACACCGCATGAACTTAACCGACCAGCTCGGCGCGCTGGAATCAAGCCTCGATGAGCTGATTCTGGCCGCTGCTTCCACCCCCGCTGCTGATTCTCCTGTAGCTAGTTCACCCGCAGCCGATGTCGCTGCGACCACCGCGCCCGATCCGGCGCCCACGGCCGATGAAAAACCCACGCTGAATGTCTCGCGTCCCGGGGAAGACGTGATCGAGATGACCATCGGCGGAAAGACCGTGGCGTTGAGTCCCGAAGGCGTGTCGCAATTGATCGAGGAATTGTCGAACGCGCGTGCCTCGATGACCGTCGACCAGCCGAACGGCTTGCCCCCCGGCTGGCGGTATGTCGCGACGAAAAACCCCGTGATGGCGACACAGCGCTATCCGAATGGTGACCGCTTGCTGGTGTTGCGCCACACAGGCCACGGCTGGGTGCCCTTCTCGTTTTCACCGGATATGGTGATCGAGTTGTACGCAATGCTGACGCAACGGTGATGGAAGCAGGCCGTGGTTTTCAGCAACCGTACCCGCGCAAAGCAAAGCATCACGGCGCCTGAACCCGCGCCTTCCACTGGCCGCCTTTTCCGCTCCAGAACCGCACTGCCGATCCCACCGTTGCGCTGACATAGAACAGCGCGACGAGCGGCAGCAGCGGCGCCCAGAAAATCGAGCGGCGGTAATACCGCAGCATTGGCGCGTAGGCGCAGCACATTGCGATCCACGCAAGCCACGCCGGCCACCCCTTCGCGCCCATGGATAGCGCAATGACCGGCGGCGCGAGATAGATCACACACATGCCGATCAGCGTGCCCGCCAGCAACAGCGAGGAATAGCGAAGTTGCGTGAAGGCCGTGCGCGCGATCATGTTCCAGACGTCGCGCCAGTCGTCATAGGGACGCAGCGACTCGCTGTCGGCAGCGAGATCCAGACGGATTGGACGCGCCGCATTCACGCCATTGCGAAACTTGATGCGCGAAGCCAGGCTGCAGTCATCGATAAGCTCACCGCGGATCGATTCGATACCCCCCGCCTCCACGAGCGCCGCACGCCGGACCATCATGCAGCCGCCCGCCGCGCCCGCCGTGCGGCTTTGCACGTCGTTGACCCATGAGAACGGATACAGCTTCGCGAAGAAAAATACGAACGCCGGGATCAACGCTTTTTCCCACATCGAATCGCAGCGCAGACGCACCATCAGCGAGACAAGATCGCGATCCTCCAGAATCGCCCGTGCGACGAGCTGCGACGCTGCGTTGACGGGATGCTGGATATCGGCATCGGTCAGGAACAGGTAATCGGCCGGCAATCCGAGCTTGTCGATCGCCCCGATTCCCTGCGACTGTGCCCACACCTTGCCCGACCAGCCCGCCGGCAAAGGTGCGGCCGTCAGCACCGTCAGGCGGTCTTCAAGCCCCAGGTCGCGGGCGGCGGCTTGCGCGGCGTCGGCGGTGCCGTCGGTGCTGTGGTCATCGACAACGATCAGATGAAACGATCCTGCGTAATCCTGCGCGAGCAAAGACGCGACTGCGCGGCCGATGACATCGACTTCGTTGCGCGCCGGCACGACCGCGACCACCGCGGGCCAGGCGCCGCGCCGTGCAATTTCGGCCTGTCCGACCGCGTGAACGGTGCTTTCGCTGAGTCGCTCGACAGCTTGCGCACGCCAGAACCCGCCGCGGGCGAACAGCAGGACAATCCAGATGAGAAGGGACAACCAGGCAATCAGGAGCATCGTCAGTTCGGTTCTACAGTTTCGTTGCTATTTAAACAAACGCAATACCGCCGGGGTTTCGGCGGAACGCTTGGCGGAGCGCAACTTTACGCCCAAACGCTGGCGTAGGCAGGACGAAAGGCTCGCCGACAGGGCACGGCGGGAGGTGTCGCCAGATTGCCGACGCCGAGTGTCGAGCATGTATCGTGGCAGCGCTTCGTGTCGATATGCCATTCGGCCGAGGTAGCAATTCGAGGCACGCACGTCGGTTATATCCGCCAACGAAGCGAACCGCGTGCTGTCCGACGTGGCCGAGAGTGTCAATTTTGTTGGCTAAGCGCAACGACCAACAGCCGATAAACCAGACGTCGAAAGTCAAAAGTGCGAATGAAATTCGGCCACTTACGTGCGCGGATACGCGGCTAGCCGTAATAGTCAGGTCGGAACGGACACCGCTCCAACGCCCTCGCACCGCACCATACGGCCCTTTCACGCTGAATTTGCCGCGATCGAAGCGTGATTGAGCGGCATTCGCGCGCTGGCAGCATTCGCCCTGTCCATGAAGACATGCCGAGCACGAGCTTACGGCATCGCCGCCCAGGAAATAATTCGACCCTGCTACATGAAGTGGAACGACCCCGTAACAAGCATCCAAAAAGCGAACGCGTTAGAATACGCGGTCAAGTTCGGCCTTAAAGTTGAAACGAATGATCTGTTTTCAGGCATTTGTTTCGCGAAGCTTTTCGGCGAAGCTTTAATTTTGCTTACAATAAATTGACCGGATTTGATCGAAGCTTATAGCCGGTTCCATTCGAAACCCGCGTCAGTCGGAGTTCGCCCGAATATGCGTATTATCCTTGCTCAACCTCGCGGCTTTTGTGCGGGCGTGGTCCGCGCGATCGAGATTGTCGATCGTGCTCTGGAACGACATGGCGCGCCCGTCTATGTGCGCCATGAGATCGTTCACAATCGGCATGTTGTCGACAATCTGCGAAGCAAGGGCGCGCGTTTCGTCGAGGAACTCGACGAAGTCCCGCACGGCGCCGTCGCCATTTTCAGCGCACACGGCGTCGCGCAAACTGTAGAAGCTGACGCGCTGGCGCGCGGACTGGATGTACTCGATGCAACCTGCCCGCTCGTCACCAAGGTTCACGTGCAAGGGCGGCAATACGTCGCGCAGGGCCGCACGCTGATCCTGATCGGCCACGCCGGGCATCCGGAAGTCGAAGGCACGATCGGCCAGATTCCCGGCACCGTGGTACTGGTGCAGAGCGAGGCCGAAGTTGCAACACTGTCGCTGCCGCTGGACGAACCGGTTGCGTATGTCACGCAAACCACCTTGTCCGTGGACGATACGCGCGGCATTATCGACGCACTGCACCGGCGGTTTAGCGATATTGTCGGGCCGGATACGCGTGATATCTGCTATGCCACGCAAAACCGTCAGGCCGCGGTCCGCGAGCTCAGCACGCAAGTGGACGTGCTGCTCGTGGTTGGCGCGACAAACAGTTCGAACTCGAACCGCCTGTGCGAGATCGGCGCCGAAACCGGCGTGCCGAGCTACCTGGTGGCGGACGGTTCGGAAGTGAAGCCTGAATGGTTTGCGGGTGCGCAGGCTGTGGGCATCACGGCTGGCGCGTCGGCGCCGGAAGAAATGGTCAAACACGTAATTGATGCACTGCGCGCGCTGGGCCCTGTCGAAGTGACGACAATGTCCGGCCGCGAAGAAAAAGTTGAATTCAAACTCCCCGCGAAGCTGACAAAACCGCTTGCCGCGGCAACGGCTTCCGCCGGCGCCCTTCGCGAAGATTAAGGAGCACACGCAATTGTCTATTCCGATGCTGCAAAAAGTCCGGGTTGGCGCTTACATCGCGCGCCAGCATTTCATGCGCAACAAGCGTTATCCCCTCGCGTTGATGCTCGAGCCGCTGTTTCGCTGCAATCTGGCGTGCAATGGCTGCGGCAAGATCGACTATCCGGATCCCATCCTGAACCAGCGCATTTCCATGGCGGACTGCCTTGCGGCCGTCGACGAATGCGGTGCGCCGGTTGTTTCCATTGCTGGCGGCGAACCGCTGCTGCACAAGGAAATGCCGCAGATCGTGAAGGGCATCATCGCGCGCAAGAAGTTCGTGTACCTGTGCACGAACGCGTTGCTGATGGAAAAGAAAATGGACGACTACGAGCCGAATCCGTACTTCGTCTGGTCGGTTCACCTCGACGGCGACAAACAGGCCCATGACCATTCGGTCTCGCAAGACGGCGTGTATGAAAAAGCCGTTGCGGCCATCAAGGAAGCGAAGCGCCGCGGTTTTCGCGTAAACATCAACTGCACGTTGTTCAACGACGCCGATCCGGAACGCGTGGCGAATTTCTTCGATACGCTCGGACCGATGGGCGTGGACGGCATCACAGTGTCGCCGGGTTACGCGTACGAACGCGCACCGGATCAGCAGCACTTCCTGAATCGCGAAAAAACGAAGACGCTTTTCCGCGATATCTTCAAGCGCGGCGATAACGGCAAACGCTGGTCGTTCAGCCAGTCGAGCATGTTCCTCGATTTCCTGGCGGGCAATCAGACGTACGAATGCACGCCCTGGGGCAACCCGGCGCGCACCGTGTTCGGGTGGCAGCGTCCGTGCTATCTGCTCGGCGAAGGTTATGTAAAAACCTTCAAGGAATTGATGGAAACGACCGAGTGGGACAAATACGGCACGGGCAAGTACGAGAAATGCGCTGACTGCATGGTGCATTGCGGCTTTGAAGCGACTGCCGTGATGGACACGGTTGCGCATCCGCTGAAGGCGGCGCGCGTTGCGTTGCGCGGTCCGCGTACCGAAGGCGCGTACGCGAAAGACCTGCCGGTCGACAATCAGCGCCCGGCGGAATTCGTGTTCTCGAAGCATGTCGAGATCAAGCTGGAAGAAATCGGCCGCGCCAAGACCAACAAGGGCGGCAAGCAGACAACGACGGCTGCGGCCTGAGTTTTCAAGCGCGCTTGATTCCTGCGGCAGATCGCATGGAAGCGAACGGGTGGAAGACGTTGCGTTAAGCGGCGTTTTTCCACCCGTTCTTGTTTTCAAGACGCGCTTCAGGCAAGCCCGTGTAGCATCGCTTGTTTTCAGGCAAACCAAGCAGGACGCTATGGCCGACTTCAACGTAATGATCAACCTCGGCAAGGCCGACCTCGACGACTATCTGCTGCTCGCGAAGACACTGCGCAAATCAGGTTTCAGCGAGATGAAGGCGGCGCAAGTGGCGGCGGATTATCGGCTGCTGCCGGCTTCGTTCCGGTATTCAAGCGCGACCGAAGACATGATCGCAGTGAGGGAGAAGGCGATGAAGTCGGCGAAGAACGTTTCCTCGGCCGCGATGGTGCTTGTGTCAGAGTGCTGATAGCAACAGCCGGAACTTGCTGCGCATAAAGTTTCGCGGGGGAGTCACTTTGCGTTCCAGTCATCTTCTCCGACAGCGCTCATTGGGGTTTCGTAACGCAATAGCGATCCACGCAACTGGTTGAGCGGGTCTTTACCAATGTCTTCGAGACACGCGCTTTTTTAAATACAATGGCATCGGGCGCACCGACTGGTTCAGCTTTCGTTTTTGCTGCAGATTTCAATGGCGTCGACATATCGGTGTGGCCTCGCATTCACGTTCCGTCACGTCGAACCAATATCGGTCCTCATAAAAAACGCAGCCCGCGAAAGCGGGCTGCGTTTTTCTAATCCACTTCGATCGACCTTATTCCGCCGTGCGCGCGTTGTGCGTGGTCAGGAACTTGATCAAGCCATCCACGCCGCCCTTTTGCAACTGGCCGGCAAACTGCGTCTGATACACCTGGATCAGCCACGCGCCCATCATGTCGATGTCGTAGATCTTCCAGCCATCGGGCGTCTTTTCCAGCCGATACCGCACCGGATTATCTCCACCCGTCGAATACACATGCGATTGAACAACAGCGTCTTTGGCGCCGGCGTCGAGCGTGGGGGCATCGAACTTGAACTTGACGTCTTCATCCCGCAGTTGCGAAAGCGACGACGTGTACGTGCGTACCAGCAGCGTCTGGAATTGTTCATAAAGCTGCTTTTGCTGTTCAGGCGTCGCCGTGGTCCACGCCTTGCCGACCGCAATCCGCGTGGTGCGCTGGAAGTCGGTGGCGGGCACGAAACGCGTCTGGACCAGTTGCGTGATCTTGGCCATATCGCCGCCGCGAGCTTGCGGGTCAGCCTTCATCGCGTTGACTGTCCCTTCCACGGCGCTTTTCACCACCGCGTCAGGACTTGTTTGCGCGAACGACGCGCTGGAGAAAAGCGCCGCCGAAAAAGCCAGGGCGACAAGGGCAATACGAGCGGGCAAATAACGTTTCATACGACCGATAGTTCGAGATTGGAGGGCAATGTCCGGCCGAAAGCAAACGTCACCTGCGTGGCGATCGTTGCATCAGTCCGGACTCGATGCATCGTCAGTATATCGACCGGCGTCCCGGGTGACAGTTCATGGAAGTTTCGAGCCCGCTTCCTGGCGGCGCATCGGCATGGCGTCGATAGTCGATGTCAACTCGCTCGCCGAAATCGGCTTCGGCGAATCGATCTTCACGCCCCCGTCCTTGCCGACCAGCAACGCACGAAAGCTGTGCTGCTTTACGCCGAACCGCTGTCGAAGCGCGTTTGCATTTTCGCTCGCACCTTTGACCGAGTCGCCGATCACCTCGATCAGCGCCAGATCGCGCTCCTTGAATCCCGAGCCCGTTTCCTCGATGGCCGCGCGCTGGGCAGCAAGCTGCGCCGATTGCGGATCGGCGGCGAAGATCACGAGCAGGCGATCGTGCCACGTGTGTTGATCGATGGAAACAGAGCTTGCGGCGAACCCGAGCTGGCTCGCCACGGCCGCGGCGAAAACGGGTGCTAGCAGGGAAAGTTTCATGGCAGCGCCTCCTTGTGCTTCATATTACGGCTCACGAGGAAACTGTGCTGAAGGCCAAGCCACGTCGCCGCGCTATGTCCCCGACGGCAACTGAGAACGCAATTCCTTGCGCATGACTTTGCCGGTTGGCGTCATCGGCAAGGCATCGACGAAACGAATCTCGCGCGGATATTCGTGCGCCGCGAGCCGCGTCCTCACATGTTGCTGAAGTTCGCGCACGAGGGTTTCGTCAGCGATAAAACCTCCGTTCAGCACAATGAACGCCATCACGATTTCCGTGCGCGCGGCATCCGGCGCGCCGATGACCGCCGCCATGCTCACCGCCGGATGCCGCAACAGACAATCTTCGATAGGCGCCGGCCCGATCCGATATCCCGCGCTCGTGATCACGTCGTCATTGCGCCCGACGAAGCGGATGAAACCATCGGCATCGCAAAGACCGAGATCGCCGGTCAACAGGAACGGGCCGCGGAATTTATCGCGCGTGGCCGGCTCGTTGTTCCAGTAGCGCAGGAACATGACCGGATCGGGCGACTTGATCGCGATATTGCCAGGCGTGCCGGGCGCGAGTTCCGTGCCGTTATCGTCGACGATTGTCACGCGATGTCCGGGCGCACTGCGTCCGATAGCGCCCGGCCGTGGCTCGAACAACGTCGAGCACGACGACACCACCACGTTGCATTCCGTCTGCCCGTAGAACTCGTTGATGGTCACGCCGAGCGCCGCCCGGCCCCACGCAATCAGCTCCTCCCCAAGCGATTCGCCGCCACTCGCCACCGCGCGCAGGGAAAGCTTCCACTGCTCGGGACGAGCGACCGAGCGCATCATCTTGAGCGCGGTCGGCGGCAGGAACGTATGCGTGACGCCGTGGCGGGCCATCAGGTCGAAGGCGGCGGGGCCATCGAACTTTTCGAAACGCCGCGCCAAAACCGCAACGCCGTGATGCCACGCCGGCAGCAAAACATCGAACAATCCGCCGATCCACGCCCAGTCCGCAGGCGTCCACATCAGTTTCGCGTTCGCCGGGAAAAGGCCTTGCGACATCTCGACGCCCGGCAAATGCCCGAGCAACACCCGATGCGCAAGCAATGCGCCCTTGGGTTTTCCCGTCGTGCCGGACGTGTAGATGATGGCGGCGGGGTCATCGGAGGAAGTATCGACTGGCGTGAACGCTTCCGTTTCCGCCCGCAGGGTATCCCAGAACATATGAGCGTATTCCGGCGCACTTTCGTCGTGCTCGCCTCCTACGTAATACGCCGCTTTGAGCTCCGGCAGCGTATCGCGGATCTGCTCGAGTTTCTGGAAGCCCGCGTGATCGGTGATAAGCGCGGCGGCGCCGCTATCGGCGAGCCGATACTGGATTGCATCCACGCCGAAAAGCGCGAACAACGGCACCGCGATGCAACCCGCCTTGTAGATCGCCAGATGCGCGATAGCCGTCTCCGGCGATTGCGGCAGGAAGATCCCGACGCGATCGCCACGCTTCAACCCGGCGCGCATCAACGCATTGGCGAATTGATTGGACAGTGTCTTGAGTTCGTCGAAGGTGAAACGCGTTTGCTCGCCTTCACGGGTTTCGTAGATGAGCGCAAGACGGCCCGAGCCATCGGCCCATTTATCGCAGACGTCCACGCCGATGTTGTATTGCGCGGGCACCTGCCACTCGAACGCCGCGTTCAGGGCGTCGTATGAATCGGCTGCGGGAAGCATCGTTTCTTCCTTGATTTTGAGTTTTACTCGTCGGCTTGTTGCAAGCCCGAAGGCGGCTGGTATCGCGAAAAACCGTTGAACGCAAGCGTACGCTCAGACGCCGCCAATGGCCACGAATGGCGCGCGTTGGGCACGCCGCCATCGACGCGAATCACCGACCCGCTGATGAAAGCCGACGCCTCCGACAATAAAAATACCGCCGCCGCAGCCAGTTCGGATTCCGTACCAAATCGCTGCAGTGGCACCTTGTGCTTGAGTTCGCGCAGCAACGCACGATACCGCTCGTCGTAGCTGTCCATTCCCGCCGATGCAATCCATCCCGGCGCCACCGCATTCACGCGAACGCCGGCGTAACCCCATTCGCACGCAGCAGTTTCGGTGAAATTCCACACGCCCGCACGCGCCGCGCCGGAATGTCCCATGCCGGGCATGCCGCCCCAGATGTCCGCGAGCATGTTGACGATCGCGCCGCCGTGATCGCGCATGTGTTGCGTAAAGCATTCGCGCGACATCAGGAAGGTGCCGTGCAGGTTATTGCGCACGACGGCGTCCCAGCCGTTCAGCGAAATCTTCTCGAGCGGTGCGGGGAACTGGCCGCCCGCGCAATTGAAAAGGCCGTCGAGCTGCTTGAACTCGGCAAGCACGGCCGCGACGACTTGCTTGACGCTGGTTTCGTCGCGGATGTCGCAGGCGTGGCAGCCAACGCGTCCCGGGCTTTGCGGATAGTCCACCGCGAGCTCGTCGCGAACGGCTTCGAGTTTTGCGAGCGTTCGTCCAACCAGCACCACCGATGCACCCAGCGATACCAGTTCATGCGCCGTACATCGGCCGAGTCCGCTGCCGCCGCCGGTGACCATGACGACCTTGTTGGCGAAGAGGCCGGGGCGGAAGACGGAGCGGTATCGATGCGTGGATTCCATGTCGGGTTCGCCGGAAGAAGTGAGGTTGAGTAAAACTCAAATCCTAAGCGCGCGTCAAGTTGGTAGATACCTTTAATATCGACTTTCAAGGGCTATAAGAATTTGAGCTAGACTCAAGATACATCCAGATCTTGCATCGATATGACCCAGCATAAAGCTCTCCCTGCCCGGCGCGCGCCATCGAGCGTCAAGTCCGAGCAACGCATCAAGGACATCCTCGCCGTCGCGCGGGAAGTGTTCTCGGAGCGCGGGTATTCGTCGGCCACGACGATCGAAATGGCGCGGCGGCTGGGGGTATCGGAGGCGACGGTCTTCACGTATTTCGCGGGCAAACGCGATCTGTGCGTGCGCGTGATCTGCGACTGGTACGACGAGATCATCGCGGAGATAGAAGCCACGTTGCCGCATGTCACGGGCACGCGCGCAAAGCTGTTCTTCCTGATCCGCACGCATTTGTACCGGCTGATGATCGACGGGCCGGGGCTCTGCGCGCTGATTCTCTCGGAGGGACGCGCGAAAGACGACACGTTCGGCAGTGAAATCCTGCAACTTCAGCGCCGTTACACTGCGCCGCTCATGCAGGTGCTGGCGGATGGCGTCGCTGCAGGCGATATTCGCGGCGACATGCCGCTCAGCCTGTTGCGATCGAGCATCTACGGTCCGATGGAACACGTCCTCTGGGACGCGATCAGCAAGAAGACGGTCGATATAGAAGAGACCTCGAACCGCCTCGCGCAGCTCTTATGGCAAGGCCTTCAGCCGCCTAATCCGAATGCCGCCGCACTCGAACAATTGCAGCGCGATATGGCCGCTGCCTTGCGGCTATATGACCAGACGTCTTCATCGAAAAAATGACGCCCTGCCGTCAGAGCCGGCAGATTTAACGCCCAATCCCTCGTTTTACTCGGAATCCCTCAGCCAGAGCCGCGCTTTTATCAGCGCGGGCCTTTGTGCGTCTGCCATTCGTTAAGTTCATTTTATTCAATTGAAAACCTTTGTTACTTGTGTAATGATATCGATTCGCATTTACACAATCGACAACTTAGGTTGCATCTATCGCTCAAGCGAGGTGCCGGCCGGTCGGCGCTTGTCTGCTCCAAACCCGTCAAAAACGCGTCGCGCGTAATCGCGACTCCCCTTTTCGGCTTGCGTCATGCGCGGCCATTAACCATCCAGTATCGGGAACGCCCATGTTGAGGAAGACACCGCTTGCCGCCGCGATCATGAGTTTCGTGGCTGTACCCGTTGCCGCACCGCTTTACGCCTACGCGCAAACCGCGCCGATCGCTCAGGTTCAAACGCCGGCCCCGGCGCAGCCCGAAGCGGCCGCGCCCGCAGAAAACGCGACGTTGCCGCCGGTCCAGGTGAACGGGCAAGTGGATACGTCGAATGATTTCCAACCGGAAAAATCGAGCGTCGGCGCCAAGGTGCCCACCGCATTACGCGATATTCCTCAGGCCGCCGTGGTCGTCCCCAAGTCCGTGCTGCAATCCCAGGCCGCGACCTCTTTCTCCGATGCCCTTCGCAACGTGCCAGGCGTGACCATCGGCGCGGCCGAAGGCGGTCAGATCGGCAACAACATCAACTTGCGCGGGTTCTCGGCGCGCACGGACATTTACCTGGATAGCTTCCGCGATCGCGGCCAGTACTATCGGGACACGTTCGACCTCGAATCCATCGATGTGCTGTACGGCCCGTCATCGCTTTATTTCGGGCGCGGTTCCACGGGCGGCGTGATCAACCAGGTGAGCAAGCAGGCCGGACTCAAGGCGCACGCATCCGTGTCCGCGATGGTCGGCACGGACGATCGCTACAGAGGCACTTTCGACATCAACCAGCCGCTTTCCAGCACGTCGGCCATCCGCCTCAATGCGTTCGGCCAGGATCTGGGCTCGACGCGCGATGTAATGAAAAGCAAGGACTACGGCTTCGCGCCCACGGCGACTTTCGGGATTGGCACGCCGACGGAAATCACGTTGTCCGCTCTGATCCAGCACAACCGCGACCAGCCGGATTACGGCATTCCGCCGGTCAACGGCGCACCGGCGCCGGTCAGCAAAAGCCAGTTCTACGGCTTCGAAGGCGACCGCACGATGCAGGATGTGCAGACGGTGTCGGCGCGTTTCAAACACCGTTTCAGCGATGACCTCACGCTGCGCAACCAGACGCAGTTCAGCCACTACAGCACCGAAGCCCGCGCAACAAATGCCGCGGCCGTGCTGACCGGGCCGCTCGGAACATCGCCGGCGCTGGCAAACGGCAACTTCACGTCGCTGCCACTGTCTTCGCTTTTCGTCAGGTTGCAGGGCAAGGACCGCAATATCAACGACCACTCGGTCTACAACACGACCGATATCGACTACAAGTTCAACACCGGCTTCCTCAAGCATGAGGTGATCGCGGGCGTCGACCTGAGCCACGAGACCTACAGCAACCAGTCGTTCACCGCAACCACGCCGGGCTTGCCGTCGAACACCATCGCGATCGTGCCGCTGCTCAACCCGCAATACACCGAGCGTCCGGCCAACACGAAGGAAGTCGCGACCAACCTGGTGGAGTCGAGCGCGAACGGAATCGGCGTTTATGCCAACGATACGGTGTCCATCGGCCAGTACTGGAAGGTCGTGGGCGGCGTGCGCTGGGACCGTTACGAGGCGTCGATCAAGAACACCATCAATGCGCCGTCGTATGGCACGCAGACCAACTTCTTTACGAGCGTGCGCGCCGGGATCATTTTCCAGCCGACCGACTGGCAGTCGTACTACGTGTCGTACGGCACGTCGTTCAACCCGTCGCTCGAAGCGCTGACGCTCACCAACAACCAGCAGAACATTCCGCCGGAGTCGAACCGATCGTATGAAATCGGCTCGAAATGGGATTTGCTCAACGGCGGTTTGTCGGTGACGCAGTCGCTTTTCAACATCGATAAAACCAATGCCCGCACGGCCCAGCCCGACGGCAGCTACACACTCGACGGCGACGTGCGCGTGCGCGGTTATCAACTTGGCGTGGCCGGCCACATCACGAACAAATGGCAGGTCTTCGGCGGCTACACGTACATGGACGGCGAGGTCGTGAAGGCGCTGGACAACACGAACGGCAAGACGCTCGCCAACACGCCGCGCAACATGATCACCATCTGGACGACTTACGACCTCACGCCGCAATGGACGTTTGGCGGCGGGCCGGTGTACACGTCGTCACGGTATGCGGCCAGCACAAACTTCGTGCAGGTGCCGGCGTACACGCGCTGGGACGCGATGGCCGCGTATCACCAGAAGCGTTATGACATTCAGTTGAACGTGCAGAACCTGACCAACAAGCATTACTACGATGCGCTGATTCCGTCGGACGGCGGCCGCGCAGTGCCGGGTTACGGCCGCACGTTCCTGGCAACGCTAAACTACCGGTTCTATTGAACTTATTGGTCAGGCGCGGCGGCGCTGTATAAAAATCATGATTCTTTCCATACCCAACGTCCTCAGTCCCGAGGACGCCGCCGCGATGCGCCAGCGGCTCGATGCATCGGACGCCTGGGTGGACGGGCGCGCGACGGCCGGCTACCAGGGCGCGCCGGTCAAGCGCAACCAGCAGATCGCGCAGGAAGCGCCGATTGCGTTCGAACTGGGCGACGCGATCATCGCGTCGCTCGAGCGGCATCCGCTGTTTATCAGCGCGGTGCTGCCGAACAAGGTGTATCCGCCGCTATTTAACCGGTACGAGGGCGGGATGCACTTCGGCAGTCATGTCGATGGCGCCATCCGGCTCGTGCCGGGGCATGGGACGCGAGTGCGCACGGATGTATCGATAACCGTGTTTCTCACGCCGCCCGACGAATACGACGGTGGGGAACTGGTTATCGAAGATACCTATGGCGTGCAGGAAGTGAAGTTGCCGGCGGGATATGCGATTGTTTATCCGGCGACGAGCTTGCATCAGGTCCGGCCGGTGACGCGGGGAATGCGGGTCGCGAGTTTCTTCTGGGCGCAAAGCCTGATTCGCGACGACACCCGGCGCAGCCTGCTATTCGATATGGATACGGCGATTCAAAGGCTCAACGCCGAAAACGCCGACGATGCCGCCCGGCGCACGCTCGTGGGGTGTTATCACAACTTGTTGAGGCTTTGGAGCGAGACCTGATTGAGTCCGCGGCTCTACCAGGAAAGCTCCGCATCGCTGGAATTGGCAAATTCGTCAACTAGAAGCGCATCGTCGCCTGCGGAAACGGCCGCGTCGTTTTTCGGTTCCATCATTCCTCCGTTTTAATTTAGGAACCGGACCTTAATACAATCTGCCGCCGCCTTTTGTCATTAACTGTATCTTTCGGAAACGCGCGCAAATCACTCGCACGGCGCCCTTGCCCGCTGCCCGCTCCTTACGACCGGTATACTCACCCGTCGCCGAAAGTCGCCTGAAACGCGCCTTTCGCACTTTGTCCCACAAGAATTACCGAAAAAGCCCTTCGAGGCATCCGTCTTCATGCTCACGCCTCTCATTGCGCGTCTTGTCACCTTGTCCATCCGCCGGCCGGCGTGGATTATCGTTTTATCGCTGCTGGCCGCCGTTTTCAGCGGTTATTACGTGCTGCATCACTTCAAGATCAGCACCGACATCAGCCAGCTCATCGAGACGGAACCCGAATGGGCGGCGCGCAGCCATGCCATCGACGCAGCTTTCCCCGAGCGCGGTTCCACCGTGCTCGTGGTGGTCGAAGCGCAAGCGCCGGAATTCGCCGATGCCGCCGCCAACGAGCTCGCCGCTGCGTTAGCCAAGGACACGAAGCAGTTCACGGCCGTCTCGCAACCGTCGGGCGGCGATTTCTTCGAGCACAACGGCCTGCTGTACCTCTCCACCAACAAAGTCGCCGATACCACCCAGCAACTCGTCAAGGCGCGTCCGCTGATCAACGCGCTGGCCCACGATCCCACGCTGACGGGTCTGGCCAGCACGCTCAACACCAGCCTGAATATCCCGCTGCAGCTTGGCCAGGTGACGCTCGGCCAGATGTCGAAGCTGCTCGGACAAAGCGCCGACGTGCTCGATAAAGTCATCGCCAATCAGCCGGCCGTGTTCTCGTGGCGCAATCTCGTCGATACCTCCGCCACCCAGCCCGCACGCGCGTTCGTCACGGTCCAGCCAGTGGTCGACTACAACGCGCTCGAGCCCGGCGCGAGCGGTTCGAACGCCATCCGCGCGACCGCAAGCGCGCTGAAGTTATCGGAGAATTACGGGGCGGTCGTGCGTCTCACCGGCGAACAACCGCTTTCCGATGAAGAATTCGCTTCGCTGAAAGATGGCGCCGTGTTGAACGGCATCCTGACGTTCATTGTCGTCCTGGTGATCCTCTGGCTCGCGTTGCGCTCGGGGAAGATGATTGTCGCCGTGTTCATCACGTTGTTCGTCGGACTCGCGATCACGGCGGCGCTCGGCCTGCTGATGGTCCACGCGCTCAACCTGATTTCGGTCGCGTTCATGGTGCTGTTCGTCGGGCTCGGCGTGGATTTCGGGATTCAGTTCGGCGTGCGGTATCGCGAGGAACGCTTCAAGGACGACCGGCTCGATGTCGCGCTCGTCAGCACCGCGCGGCATGTCGGCGTGCCGCTGACGCTCGCCGCCGCCGCGACCGCCGCCAGCTTTTTCTCGTTCCTGCCGACGGCGTATCGCGGTGTGTCCGAACTCGGGCAGATCGCGGGCGTCGGCATGCTGGTCGCATATTTCACGAACATGACGCTGTTGCCGGCGCTGATCAAGGTGTTCAGCCCGCCAGGCGAAGCGGGTTCGCCCGGCTTTCCGAAGCTCGCGCCTGTCGACGAATTCCTCGCGCGCAATCGCAAGCCGGTGTTGATCGGCACCCTGATCGTCGTGGTCGGCGCGCTGCCGCTCCTGACGCATCTGCGCTTCGACTTCAATCCGCTGAACCTGAAGGACCCGAAAACGGAGTCGATGGCCACGCTGATCTCGCTCAAGGATGCGCCCGAAGCGGCCGTGAACGACGTGAAAGTGCTGGCGCCATCGCTTGAAGAAGCGGACAAAATAGCCGCCAGGCTCGCCAAATTGCCGGAAGTCGAGCGCGCGACGACGCTGTCATCGCTGATTCCCACGGATCAATCCAAAAAGCTCGAACTGATCTCGGCCGCGGCAGCGCAGCTTCTGCCGGCGCTGAACCAGCGCGCCGCCGAGCCGGCCAACGACGCCGTGCGGGTGGCATCGCTCAAACGCTTGTCGAACTCGCTGGAACTCGCCGCCGACGAACACCCCGGCCCCGGCGAAAACGAAGCGCGCCGCCTCGCCGCTACGCTGAAAAAGCTCGCCGCCGCCGACGCCGCCACGCGCGATCGCGCCGAACACGCGATGTCGGAGCCACTGCGCATCGCGCTCGGCCAGATGCGTGCGCTGCTGCAGCCGTCGCCGGTCACGCAGGATTCGCTGCCCAAGTCCTTGACCGAAGGCTGGCTCGCCGCCGACGGTCACGCGCTCGTGGAGGCATCGCCAAAAGCGCTGGAAGGCAAGAATCGCGACGACGACCAGATGCTCGCCCGCTTCGCCAATGCCGTGCAGAAGGCGGAGCCGAACGCCATCGGCGGCCCGATTTCCGTGCTGCATTCGGCCAACACGATCATCAAGGCGTTCGAGCAGGCGGCGGTGTTGTCGCTGATCGCGATCACCGTTTTGCTGTGGATCACCTTGCGTCGAGTGGGCGACGTTTTGAGAACTTTGATACCTTTGCTGGTTTCCGCCGTGGTCACGCTGGAATTGTGCGTTGTCTTCGGCATGCCGCTGAACTTCGCGAACATCATTGCATTGCCGCTGATGCTGGGTATCGGCGTGGCGTTCAAGATCTACTTCGTGATGGCGTGGCGCTCCGGGCAGACCGGTTTGCTGCATTCCAGCCTCACGCACGCGGTGATGTTCAGCGCCGCGACCACGGCAACGGCGTTCGGCAGTTTGTGGTTTTCACACCATCCGGGCACCTCGAGCATGGGCCGCCTGCTGGTTTTGGCGCTATTTACGACGTTGATTGGCGCAGTGGTATTTCAGCCGGTTCTAATGGGCAAACCCCGGGTGCAGAAGAAGGCCGCTGACACTCTTTAATTCGTACGATCACCAGCAAGATCCAAGGAAACGACTCATGACGATGGCAATCACGCCACGCGCCGCCCGCAACCTGCGCGCCCTGTCCGGCGGCGCGGCATTCGCCGCCGCATTGATGCTGGCGGGCTGCGCGACCGGTCCCGACCGAAAACCGGGCGATCCGCTCGAGCCGATGAACCGCGAGATTTTCAAGTTCAACGACGCCGCCGACAAATACGTCGCACGCCCGATCGCCGAGGGTTACGTGAAGGTCACGCCGAGTCCGCTGCGCACGGCCATCAGCAATTTCTTCTCGAATATCGGCGATATTGGCAACTTCGCGAACAACCTGCTGCAACTCCGGATCACGGATGCGACTGAAGACTTGATGCGCTTTGCGTTCAATTCGACCTTCGGTATTGGCGGTTTGATCGACTGGGCGACGCTCGCTGGCTTGCCGAAGCACAACCAGGACTTCGGTTTGACGCTCGGGCATTACGGCGTGCCGTCCGGTCCGTACCTGGTGTTGCCGCTGCTCGGACCGAGTTCGGTGCGTGACTCCACGAGCTGGATTGCAGGTTATCCGCTTAATCCGGGTACCTATCTGGCCGCCGGGCCGAATGCCGCGCTGTTCGGCGTGCGTTTCATGAGCGCACGGGCCGACTTGCTGGGCGCAACCGACATCCTGTCGCAAGCGGCGCTGGATAAATACGCGTTCGTGCGCGATGCCTACACGCAGCGCCGCCAGTATCTGCTGACGGGCGCAGCGAACGCCACGTTGCCCGACTACGGCGACGAAAGCGGCGCGACTGCCGTGCCGCCCGAAGGCGCGAGCGCTACGACCGCGCCGGCGCAGCCGGGCGCGGGCGGCAGCAGCAAGTCGCAAGGCTTGCCGGATTATTCGGACCCGGCAGCAAAGTAACGCTGATCTACCGCTGAACTCGCGGTACAGCTATCGGGCTGTATCGCGAGGAATCGGCGCCGGCGAGGGTTCTCCAACTAGCCGCGGCATTCCAAGCTGCGCGCGCAACATCCCGCGATCCAGCTCCTTCTCCCAGGCAGCGACCACGATCGTCGCCACGCCGTTGCCCACAATATTCGTGAGCGCCCGGCATTCCGACATGAACCGGTCGATGCCGAGAATCAATACCATCGCCGTCACCGGCACGGTCGGCACCACCGAAAGACTCGCGGCCAGCGTGATGAATCCGGCGCCGGTCACGCCCGTCGATCCCTTCGATGTCAGCATGGTCACCGCCAGCAGCGTGACTTCCTGCATGACGGTCATGTCCGTGTTCGTGGCCTGCGCGAGGAACAGCACGGCGAGCGTCATGTAGATGTTGGTGCCATCGAGATTGAACGAATAACCGGTTGGCACCACCAGACCGACAATCCCGCGCGAACATCCGAGCCGTTCCAGCTTTTCCATCAGTTGCGGCAACGCAGCTTCTGATGTCGATGTCCCCAGCACGATCAACAACTCGTCCCTGATATACGCCAGGAAGCGAAACAGGCTGAATCCGCACAGCTTCGCGACCAGCCCAAGTCCACACGTCACGAACAGGAACGCGGTCAGATAGAACGTGCCGATAAGTTTCATCATCGGCAGGAGGGATTCGATGCCGTACCGGCCGATGGTGAACGCCATCGCCCCGAATGCGCCGATGGGCGCAAGACTCGTGATCACGTGGACGATCTTGAAGAACGCCTTCGACAAGGCCTCGATCAGCCCGATCACCGGCTTCGCCGGTTCGCCCATTACGGCAAGCGCAGAGCCGAACAGCATTGCGATCAGCAGCACCGGCAGGATGTCGCCCTGCGTAAATGCGCCAACGAACGTGTCCGGAATGATGTGCATCAGGAAACCGGCCAGACCTTCGCCGTGCTCGGCCTTGGCCGCATATCCGGCGATCGAGCTTGCATCCAGTGTCGATGGATCGACGTTGAAGCCCTTGCCCGGCTGCAGGATATGCGCGGCGAGCAAGCCGATGGCGAGAGCAATCGTCGATACAACCTCGAAGTAGATCAGCGCCTTCCCGCCCACACGCCCGACTTGGCGCATGTCGTGCATGCTCGCGATTCCCGTCACCACCGTACAGAAGATCACCGGACTGATGATCATGCGCACGAGTTTGATGAAGGCGTCGCCAAGCGGTTTCATCGCGATGCCGTCGGCGGGAAGGAAGTGGCCGAGCAATATGCCCATAATGATCGCGGCGATCACCTGGACATAAAGCACTTTGTAGAAGGGTTTCCTGGCGCGCTTGAAATTCATGTCTCCTCCGTGGTTGAGGCAAAGCGCGTCCCCGCCGCCTTTGGCAACGCCGAAAAGCAGTCAGGGTCGCGTCGTTTTGAATGCGGCCGAAGCCGCGCGGGCTACATCACGGCAGCCCAGGGATAGCGCTCGAAGTGGCGCTTTTCGAAGGCCTGAATGTCGGCGAGTTGCGTGAGCGTCAGGTCGATCGTGTCCATGCCTTCGATCACCATGCGTTTATGGCGCGCCCCCAGCGGGAAGCTGAAAACCTTGCCGCTCGTGTCCGATGTCACGGTCTGCGCTTCGAGATCGATCTTGAGCCCGGATTCCGGATCATTCAGGGACTCACGCAGCAACACATCGATCGCCTCACGGTCCAGTTGCACGAGAAGCAGGCGATTGTTCATCGCGTTCGAGTAAAAGATCTCAGCAAAACTCGGCGCAATGACGACATCGAAACCATATTGCTGAAGGCCCCATACCGCGTGTTCGCGGCTCGATCCACAACCGAAATTCGATCCGCCAATCAGGATGCGTGCGGCTTTGTATTGCGGCTGGTTCAGCACGCAGGATTGGATCGGATCGCCGTGTTCGTCGAAACGAAGGTCGTAGAGAAGGCCTGCGCTCAAACCGGCTTTGTCGATGATCCGAAGGAATTGCTTCGGCATGATCTGGTCAGTGTCCAGATTTTCAATGGGCAACGGCGCAGCGCTGCTTTCGATCATGGTCAACTTAGACATGGAGGTTCTCCAGCGTGCGGACATCGGTGATCCTGCCGGTCAGTGCGGCGGCGGCGGCCATCGCGGGGCTCATCAGATGCGTGAGGCCGCCGCGTCCTTGCCGGCCTTCGAAATTGCGATTGGTCGTCGATGCACAGCGTTCGCCCGCTTGCAAAAAGTCGTCGTTCATCGCGAGACACATGGAGCAACCCGGCTCGCGCCATTCAAAACCGGCGCTTTTCAACGTGTCCGCGATGCCTTCCGCTTCGGCCTGACGACGCACGGAGCCCGAGCCCGGCACGACCATCGCGCGAACGCCCTGGGCGACCTTTTGCCCGCGAACGATCGCCGCAACGATACGCAAGTCCTCGATCCGCCCATTCGTGCACGAACCGATAAACACGCGGTCGATCGGCGTTCCGGCTATCGGCTGATTCGATTCGAGCCCGATGTACTCCAGCGCCCGGCGCAATGCCGCAGCGGCTTCCGGCGTGGCCTGGGAAGCGGCGTCGGGCACGAGCGCGTCCACGCGCATCGCCTGGTCGGGGCTCGTGCCCCATGTGACGAACGGCGCGATGTCGCTTGCGTTGAAGCGGTGCTCGGCATCGAAGCTTGCGCCGTCGTCCGACTTGAGCTGCGTCCAGTCGGCGAGCGCGGCTTGCCACGCGGTGTCATCGAGCGATGTTGCATGCGCACGGACGTAGTCGAACGTGGTTTGATCGGGCGCGATCAATGCCGCTCGCGCACCCGCTTCCACGGTCATGTTGCACAAGGTCATGCGCGCTTCGGCCGAAAGCGTGGCGATTGTCGAGCCGGCGAATTCGACCGCATAACCCCGCGCGCCCTGAGCGCCGATCTGGCTGATGATCCAGATGATCAAGTCCTTCGACGACGTGCCGTATGGCAACGCGCCGTCGATCGTGATGCGCATGGTCTGCGCCACGCGATAAACAAGCGTCTGCGTGGCAAGAACATGCTCGACTTCCGACGTGCCGATACCGAACCCCAGCGCCCCAAGCGCGCCGTAGGTGGTGGTGTGGCTGTCGCCGCACAGCACGGCCATGCCCGGGCGGATCAGGCCCAGCTCCGGCGCGATGATGTGCTCGATGCCCTGCAGCGGATCATTCGCGGCGAACAGGCGAATGCCGGCTTTATCGCAATTGCGCGCGAGGTTGTCGGCTTGCAGCAAGGACGCGGCGTCGCGAATCACGCGCGGCGATTCGGCGTGCGTCGGGATGATGTGGCTCACGACCGCGAGCTGCTGCTTCGGACGGCGCACGGGGCGGTGCTTCTCCGTGAGACCGCTGAACGCTTGCGGACTCGTGTACTCGTTCATCAGATGCAGATCGACGTACAGCAGGACGTTCTGGTCATCGATATGCGAAACCGTGTGCGTATCGACGAGCTTTTTATAGAAGGTTGTGGGGGTCGGCATGGCTCTACTCTTTTAGAAACGGCAACGCACATTCGATCAGCAACTCGGGCGCTTCTTCGGGGATGTAATGGCCGCAGGGCAGCGCGTGGCCGGTGACCTTGTCGGAGAACGCGTTCCACTCGGCGATGGGATCGAAGCACTTTTCAATCACGCCTTCCGCACCCCAAAGCGCCAGGAATTCGCACACGATTTTCTGGCCATTCGCGAGCGACTCGCGGTCGTGCTCGAGGTCGATCGTCACGCTCGCCCGATAGTCCTCGCAGATGCCATGCGCCGTGCCGGGAATCTGCAGGCATCGCAGATATTCGGCGTAGGCCTCGGGCGTGAATGGCTTCAGGCCCGCGCTCCGTGCGCCAATGGTCTGCTTGAGGTAAAGGTCGGCGTCGGCGTTGATCATCGTTTCGGGGAACGGCGCTGGACGCACGAGGAAGAACCAGTGCCAGTAGGCGCGCGCGAATTCGAACGAGGTCTTTTCGTACATCGCCAGAGTTGGCGCAACGTCGAGCGTGATGAGCCTTGTGACCACGTCAGGGTGATCCAGCGCCATGCGCACCGCAACACGGCCGCCGCGGTCGTGACCCAGCACCGCGAAGGTTTCATGACCGAGCGAGCGCATCAAGCCGACCTGATCTTGCGCAAGGCGGCGCTTCGAGTAGTTGCTGTGATCGGGCAGACCCTGGGGTTTATCGCTGTCGCCATAACCGCGAAGATCTGCGGCCACCAGCGTGAAGTGCTGTGCCAGCGCGGGCGCAACCTTGTGCCAGATCGCGTGCGTCTGTGGATGGCCGTGCAGCAGAAGCAATGCCGGGCCGGCGCCGCCGGTGATTGCCTTGATTTTGACGCCATCGACAGTAGCCGATACGTCCTTGAATTGATCGAACATCATTGTCTCCAACAGTTTTATGAAGTTTAATTGATGCGTCAGCCGATACAGTTTCCATTCAGGCAATCCAGACTTAACTTTCAGGAACGAATCCGATGGACGGTTTTTCCGATCTGAGCCTCTTCACACTGGTGGCGCGGCATCGCAATCTGGCAGCGGCGGCGCGGGACCTGGGCGTGACGCCGCCATCGATCAGCAAGCGTCTTGCACAACTCGAGCGGCGTCTGGGCGTAAGGCTTCTGAACCGGACGACACGACGCGTCAGTCTGACGCCCGAAGGCGAGTTGTATCTGGCGGACGGCTCCCGGATCCTCGATGAACTCGCGGAACTCGAGCAGTTGGTCACGAAAAGCCGAGGCGAACCGACCGGGTTGCTGCGCGTGAATGCATCGTTTGGATTTGGACGCAGACGCGTGGCGCCGGCGGTATCGAAGTTCATCGCGCGTTATCCGACGATCAAGATCCAACTGCATTTGTCGGACAGGCCAGTGAACTTGCAGGAGGAAGGCTTTGATCTGGGCATCCGTTTCGGCGATGTTCCCGATGCACGGATCAACGCGCGCTTGCTGGTGAAGAATCGGCGGGTGGTGTGTGCATCGCCGGACTATGTGAAGGCGTTCGGCGCGCCCACGACGCCGCATGATCTGACGCGCCATGCGTGTCTCGTGCTTCGGGAGAATGAATCGGCTTACGGGACGTGGCACTTCACGCGCGGGAAGAAGGCTGAGACGGTCAAGGTCGACGGACCGCTAAGCAGCAATGACGGAAGCGCGGTTCTTGAATGGGCGCTCGATGGACGCGGCATTGCCGTTCGCTCGCAATGGGAAACGCAGACGCTGGTACGGGACGGAAAGCTCGTAGTGTTGCTGAACGACTGGGCGCTGCCTAATGCGGATATTCACGCCGTTTATCTCGAACGGCATCAATTGTCCGCAAAGCTGAGGACGTTTGTGGAGTTTTTAGGGGAAGAGTTAAGGGCGAATCTGGCTTAGCCATTGTTTAACGGCGCGACGGTATTCAAATGGCAATTGGCGAGCGCTATTAAGCGACTCGCCAATTGCCATTTTGGCTTTGACGCATAAAGCTCACGCAGCGCGATCGAAAGCCGGTTGCGCATTGGCATTCCATTCGTCGACTTTTGCCGGGTCGGGGTAAGCGCGCCAGCGTGCATCGATTTCGGTCATGCCGTAGGCCAGCGCAAACTTCCGGGCATCCAGCGCGCACGCAAAGTGCCCGAGGATGCCACTCGCGCGCTGCATGCCGTCGAGTTCCCTGACGATCAGCATTGCAGCATATGTACCATCGTCGTAAGCAGCCAGGGGAATCAGAGTCACGTCTTTATAACTGATCTCTCCGTCGCGCATGTCAGACTCCTCTCAGCTTACGATTCCATCCGCCCAACGTTCTGGGCGGGTCGGGTGCATATTTATGTGTTTAGGCATTATCGATAAACAAAAATCACCGAGTCATCAGGATTTGCCCTATTTCGAACTTTTTTAATAGATTGGCTGTAATTCATCGTTATTTCATACTGCGTCCGATGCGTTCCCTGATCTGTTCAGGATGTGCTTCGTTAATCATTCCATGTCTGCTGACATCGAAGACGAATGGGAGATCGGTTTATTGCAGCGCGAGGTGAAGAATCCGGGGTGTTTGCGCAGGACAGGCGAGTCCGGGATTGAATCTCATGTTCGACCTTTTTATCCTGTCGTATTCTGGCTAGACGATAACTTGACGAACTGAAGGCGTCGAGGCGAACGTTTATTCTGATCAAACGACTTTGGGGGACGTGTGAAAATAGAATCGACCGAATGGTTTCCGTTGAGCGACCACGCACCGGTTCGCGACGGCTGGTATGAAGTTCAACTCGCGAGCGGCAACACAGCGTTTGCGAAGTTTGGCGCGGGCGAGTGGACAGAAAAGCCGTTGCTGGTTTTCACGCACTGGAGAGGGTTGGTCGCCGATCCGGACGTGGCGCGGGAAACCGGGGACATCAGCGCGGAAGTAGTTGCGGCTGAAGGGGTGAGAGCGGTGTGGGACAAGTTCTTCCCGGGGGCCGGCGAAGAAAAGCACAAGCCGCTGGAGGCTGGCTAAGCATATTGAAAGTCGCCGAAGCTCTTCGGCGACTGCTCAAGGCCACCGCCCCCAGAACGCCTCCGAACCGCTGCTTTCCGTGCGAATGAAATCCGACAGCAGCTTCACTCTGGCAATGTCGCGAGTATCGGCATGTGACACCAGCCAGTAGGAACGGCTCAGCGCGATTTCATCAGGCAATATGCGCACGAGCGCAGCCTCCTTGCGCGCGATAAAACATGGCAGCACGCCGATCCCGGCACCGCCGCTCACAGCCGCCGCCTGGCTGATCACATTCGAGATACGCAAGGCCGGCATGAGCGCCGTCGATATCTGCGATAAATAATCAAGCTCGGTGCTCCACATCAGGTCATCGATATAACCGATCCATCGATGCTTGAAGATGTCCTGGAACATATTGATGGGCGCATGTGACTCAAGATATGCGCCCGATGCATAAACCCCCAGCGCATAGTCATTGAGCCGATGCGCATAAACCCGCCCGCGCGTCGGCCGCGTCATGGTCACCGCAATATCCGCTTCCCGCTTCGACAAGCTGAACATGCGCGGATTGGCAACAAGTTCTATCTCCAGATCCGGATGCGCCGCCGTGAGTTTCGCAAGCCTCGGCGCCAGAAAATAGGTGCCGAAACCCTCCGGCGTTCCCACGCGAACCGTCCCGGTCAAACCACCTGAAGGATCGTCGAGACGTGCGTTGATACGCATCGCCAGGCTCTCCATGGCCTCGGCATCGGTCATCAGCCGTTCGCCTTCGGGCGTCAGTAGAAACCCGACCGAACTGCGCTCGAACAACGTCACCCCAATGCTCGCTTCAAGCGATGCAACCCGTCGGCTCAACGTGGAATGGTCAACGCCCATTTGCTGCGCCGCGATAGTCAGGCGTCCTGCCCGGGCAATTGCAAGGAAGGCTTGAAGCGCATCCCAGTCGAATTTTCGCATGGGGATTTTTGCACAGCGCGGTTGTGGAATTGCCCATTCTATTGCAAAAAGCATGCTGCTATCTTTGGATCAAGGACGCTCTCAACACCCTTCCGATCATCACAACAAAGGAGACAGCATGTCGCTCATAGCGAAACTCGAAGCACGCGCTCAAGCAGGCCGGCCGGTTCGCGTCGGCTTGATCGGCGCAGGAAAATTTGGCTCGATGTATCTGTCGCAAGCCCCGCGCACACCGGGCATTCATCTGGTTGGTATCGCGGACATTTCTCCTGAGCGGGCGCGCAACGCGATGCATCGCGTAGGCTGGGAAGAAGCGCGTTATTCCGCTGCTTCGTGGTCCGAAGCATTGCGCAGCGGCTCGACATTCATCACCGACGACGCCGACGCCATGATCGCGAGTGACCACGTGGATATCGTGATCGATGCCACCGGCAGTCCCGCCGCGGGCATCCATCATGCATTGCTCTGCTGCAAGCACAAGAAGCACATCGTGATGGTGAACGTCGAGGCCGACGTACTCGCAGGTCCGTTGCTGGCAAGACGCGCGGCTGAAGCCGGCATCATCTACTCGATGGCATCAGGCGATCAGCCCGCGCTGATTGCGGAAATGGTGGATTGGGCACGCACCATCGGCTTCAAGGTGATCTGCGCCGGCAAAGGCACGAAGTATCTGCCGGTCTATCACCAGTCCACGCCCGACACAGTATGGAGTTACTACGGTTTCACCGAGGAACAAGTCGGATCGGGAGACTTCAACGCGCAGATGTTCAACTCGTTTCTGGATGGCACGAAATCGGCGCTGGAGATGGCGGCTGTATCGAATGCGTGCGACTTGCGGCCGCCTTCCGATGGACTCGCGTTCCCGGCATGCGGCGTCGATGACCTTCCGAACCTGTTGAAGCCCGCGTCCGAAGGCGGAATTCTCCCGCATCGGGGAAGCGTGGAAGTGGTGTCATCGCTCGAACGCGATGGACGGCCTGTGTTCCGCGACTTGCGATGGGGCGTGTATGCGGTCTTCGAAGCGCCATCGGATTATGTACGCGACTGCTTTGCGCAATACGGGCTCAGGACCGACAGCAGCGGACGCTTCGCGGCCATGTACAAGCCGTATCACCTGATCGGGCTGGAACTGGGGATATCGATTGCGAGCATTGCCGTGCGCGGTGAAGCAACCGGCGCAACCACCGGCTTTCATGGCGATGTCGCGGCCACCGCGAAGCGCGACTTGCGCGCGGGCGAGCGGCTCGATGGCGAAGGCGGCCACACCGTCTACGGCAAGCTGATGCCCGCCGCCGACTCGCTGATGCAGGGCGCTTTGCCCATTGGCCTGGCGCACAACATGGTGCTGCAGCGGCCCGTTGCAGCGGGTCAGCCGGTTCGCTGGACCGATGTCGCCTTCGATGCCACCAAGGAAGCCGTAAAAGTTCGCCTCGAAATGGAAGCGATGTTCAGGAAGGAACTTGGCGTGGAGGTGGCAGCGGCCAAGCTCGCATCGTAGGTACCCCTTGATCACGCGGGCCATGTCCGCGTGATTGTTCTCTATAACGCCCGCCAACGGGCGACGGAGGAGACATGAGCCATATCAGCGACACCATCGTGGTCACGCCAACGGCGCGTACCGACGTCTACCGCAAGATAAGCTGGCGCATCATGCCGTTTATCGTGCTCTGTTATTTGTGCGGGTATCTCGACCGCGTGAATGTCGGCTTTGCGAAACTGCAGATGCTCAGCGCGCTCAACATGAGCGATGCCGTCTATGGCTTGGGCGCGGGCATTTTCTTCATCGGCTATTTCATCTTCGAAGTGCCGAGCAACCTGATCCTGCACAGGGTCGGCGCGCGGCTGTGGATTGCGCGGATCATGATCACTTGGGCGCTCATTTCAGCGGCGACTCTGTTCGTCAAGACACCGGTGCAGTTCTACACCGCGCGATTTTTCCTGGGCGTGGCCGAAGCCGGATTCTCGCCGGGCATCATGCTGTACCTGACGTACTGGTTTCCCGCGCGCAAGCGCGGCTTTGCGCTTGGCGTGTACTACATCGCAATACCGCTGTCGGGCGTCGTGGGCGGCCCGCTGTCGGGCTGGGTGTTGACGCGCTTCGCGCATTCCACCGTCATGGCGGGATGGCAATGGTTGTTTCTTATCGAAGCATTGCCGGCGCTCTTGTGCGGCATCGCCGTGCTTGCGTTGATGGTCGACAAGCCCACTCAGGCGAAGTGGCTCACCGATACTGAAAAGAACCTCGTCACCAGCGAGATCGATCGCGAGGACGCCGAGAAAACGACGCACCACAACCTGCGTGCGATCCTCTCCGATAAACATATCTGGAAGCTTTGCGCAGTCTACTTCTGCCAGATCATCGGGCTGTACGGGATCAGTTTCTGGCTGCCGTCGATCATCAAGGATTCCGGCCTTACCGATGTCTCGGTCATCGGGTGGTTATCGGCGATTCCTTATCTTGTCGCCATCCCGGCGATCGTGCTGACGGGCATGAGTTCGGACCGGTTCCGCTCGCGCCGCATGCATTTTTCGGTGCTTGCCGTGATCGGCGCGGTCGGGTTCGCGGCGAGCGGTTATGTGGGGCATCACCCCGTGCTCGCCGTGATCTGGCTCAGCGTTGCGGCGGCTGGGATCTTGTCGGCGCTGTCGCTGTTCTGGAGCATTCCGTCGTCGTTTCTTGCGGGGACGTCGGTGGCGGTCGGGATTGCCGGGATCAACTGCGTGGGAAATCTGGCGGGGTTTGTCTCGCCTTATGTGGTGGGCTGGCTCAATGTCACCACGCACGATAACCGGATGGGACTGTACTTCGTAGCCGTGTGCCTGGTGCTCGGGGCGTTGCTGGTCAGGACCATATCGGGGAAGCTGGCGGACCGGTGAGTTGAACGTGGCGTAACCGGTTTATTGCGAGCCGGTTACGCCACGATCACCAAGGCACGACCCGCCCCAGGTAATCCAGGTAGTGCAATCCGGAGCGCCCTTCGTAGGCCTCCATTGTATTCACCAGGTTCGGAATGCTTTCTACGATAGTCAGACGCGCGCCCGACCCGCCCATGTCCGTCTTGACCCATCCGGGCGCCATCAAAAGAAGGGTTTTGGCGTCGTCTTTGTGGCGCGCGGCAAAGCTGCGCATGAACATGTTGAGCGCCGCCTTGCTGCCCCGGTAGACCTCGTAATTGCCGTTCGTATTGTTCGTCACGCTCCCCTGCCCCGACGACATAACGCCGATTGTCCCGCCCGGATTCACACGGTCCTGAAACGCTTCGATGACCCTCATCGGACTCAACGCGTTCGTCACCATGACACGCACGAATTCATCGGTCGATACATCGGCGATCGTTTCGCGATCATCGTTCTTGACGCCCGCGTTCACGAAAAGCACATCCAGTCGCCGGCCTTCGAGACGGTCGTGCAACGTGGCGACCTGATCGGGAATGGTGATATCGACTGTTTCGACTTCCAGCGCGCCCTGAGCGCGGTCCGAGAGTTGGCGCAGCTTTTGTGTCGAGCCGTCGCTGCCGGTGGCGATCACGCGCCAGCCGCGCTTGAGGTATTCCTCGACCATCGCGAATCCGAGGCCGCGCGATGCGCCGATCAAAAGGACGGTTTTCTGTGTAGATGTGTCTTGCATGGTTAGCTCCCTGTGTGTCGATACCACACAACGACTATATCGATGCATCGGACATGGCGGAAGACGCAGCAATTGCACTTATAACCTGCACCAAACGCCATGCTACGATCAAGGCATGGCAGAACCTGATCTGAATCTACTCGTCGCACTTGATGTGCTGCTCGCCGATGGCAGTGTGGCCGGGGCTGCGCGTCGACTGGGATTGAGCGCGTCGGCAATGAGCCGGACCCTGACCCGGCTCCGTGAGACGACCGGGGATCCGTTATTGGTGCGCGCGGGGCGTGGGATGGTGTTGACGCCCCATGCGGAGACGCTGCGTCAGCGCACGCAGAACGCGGTGCATGAGGCGCGCGCCGTGCTCCGTCCATCGACGATGGAACCGGATTTTTCGACGTTGCAACGAACCTTCACCATTCGCGCCAACGATGGTTTCGTGGAAGCTTTCGGCGCGTCGCTTATTGCTGCGGCGAGTTCCGCTGCGCCGCGCGTATGTTTGCGTTTTGCGCCCAAGCTTGAGAAGACGGCAGCGTATTTGCGGGACGGGTCCGCTGATCTTGAAATCGGCGTTCTGGGCGCGATGGGACCGGAAGTCCGCGTGCAGGCCTTGTTTCGGGACCGCTTTGTCGGCGTTGTCAGGAAGGAACATCCGCTCGCGACAAAACGCAAAGTAACGGCTGAACGATACTTGGCGTTTGGCCATGTGGTTGCTTCTCGGCACGGCCGCACGAACGGACCGGTGGATGAAGCGCTGGCTGCTTTAAAGCTGGAGCGGACGATTGTCGCGGTGGTTCCGAGCTTTCCTGCAGCGCTCGCCGTGGCACGCGCTTCTGACCTGATTGCGCTCGTGCCCGCTTCACTTGTGAACGGTCAGCCCGAATCCGCCAGCATTCATGCTTTCGAGCTGCCGGTGAAGACCGAGGAGATCACGGTCTCGCAGATGTGGCACCCACGTTTGGAAGTCGATCCGGTTCATCGATGGCTTCGGCAGTTGGCGCTGAGTGTGTGTCGGGGAACGGCTGCGCGGGTGGGAAAGTAGCGGACGGCGGAGCTACGCTTTCAACACCCCCGCCCTCCCCATCGCATGCCGCGCCTGCACCAGCGACCCCTTCGCCGCCCTGGCATCCCCCGCAATCCTCAACAGAGCCCCAAGCTGCTTTGGCTCCCGTAAAAGCTCCCGCAGAATCGGCAAGATCGTAGTGGTCCCGTCATCCCGCAGCCCGACCGTCGCGGCCCTCGGCAAACTCCTCCAGGCCGGATCCACAATCGCCCTGCACACGGCAAACGGCAATCCCCGCGCTTGGGCAATCGCCCCGGCGATATGCGATTCCATATCCACCGCCAGCGCCCCTGTCGACCGATAAAGCGAGCGCTTCTCCTGCTCCCCCGCCAGCGGCGCCGCAACGCCGGCCATCGTCCCTCGAACGGCCTTCGCCTCGACCGGCGTTCCGGCAAAAGCCGCAAACATCCGCGCAGACCATTCGGGATCCGTATCGATAACCCCAAGCGGCCCCGACACGGCGCTCGCAATGATCACCGTCCCCGGCTCCAGCTCCGGCGCAAGACCACCAGCCGTCCCAAAACTGACGATACCGGAACACCCCCGCGCCAACGCCTCGCTCAATGCGCGCTCGAGCAAATCCGCCCGAGCCGCAAACACCGCCTCGACGCCGGGCCCGCGCGCGATGCGCGCTTCAAACGCCATCCCCGTTACTGCGATAACGGGCAAGCTCACATCGCCGCCGTGACGCGCGTTGCGCCATCGCGCAGCATGTTCCGGTAACGAGCCAGCGCCCAAAGCGGGAAGAACTTTCTATAGCCGTGGTATCGCAAATAAAACACGCGCGGAAAGCCGGTCGCCGTGAACCTTGTTTCGTCCCAAAGTCCGTGTTCGCGCTGCGTGGACGTCAGATGCTGGACGCCCTTCGCCACCGCCGGATGACCGACAAACCCCGCCGCCATCAACCCGAGCAACGCCCACGATGTCTGCGACGCCGTGCTCGGCGCCGCTTCATACCCGCGATAATCCAGCTTGTAACTCTCGCCGCCCTCGCCCCATCCGCCATCGGCGTTCTGGATGCTGATGAGCCATTGCGCGGCGCGCTGCATCCGCGAATCGGTCAGCGGCAATCCGGCCGCGTTCAACGCGCACAACGCGGTCCACGTCCCGTAGATATAGTTCAGGCCCCAGCGTCCGTACCAGCTTCCATCGCGTTCCTGATCGCGCAGGATGTAATCCAGCGAGCGCTTCGCCGGCTCGCTCGTCGCGGGCAACTCGCCAAGCTGCGCGAGCATCGATAAACATCGTCCCGACACATCCACCGTAGGCGGATCGAGCAACGCGCCGTGGTCGGAGAACGGGATGTTGTTGAGGTAATACTGCGTGTTTTCGGGTTCGAACGCGCCCCATCCGCCGTCGCTGCTTTGCATGCCGACGACCCATTCCCGCCCGCGCGCAATCGCTTCGCCGTACAGCGCGGTGCCGTTTTCGCGGTCGGCGCGATCCATTGCCATGGCGACAACGGCGGTGTCGTCGACGTCCGGATAATGCGGGTTCGCAAACTGGAACGCCCAGCCGCCGGGCCGGATAGTCGGCCGGCGCGAGATCCAGTCGCCGCGGACATCGAGGATCTGCAATGGCACGAGCCAGTCCAGTCCACGCGATACCGCCGCCCGCGCCTTCGGTGTATCGGCTTCGAGCAACGCGTGCGCGACGAGCGACGTGTCCCACACGGGCGATAAACACGGCTGGCAGTACGCCTCGCCACCCGGCGCTTCATCGATGATCAAGAGCTTCTCGATCGACTTGCGCGCAATCGCCCGGTTCGGATGGTCTTCGGGATAACCCAGCACGTCGTACATCATCACGGAGTTGGCCATCGCGGGGAAAATCGCGCCGAGGCCATCCTCGCCGTTGAGCCGTTCATCGACGAAACGCACGGCCGCTTCTATTGCGCGCTGGCGTGTATGACGCGGGAACAGCGGATCGACGGTGCGCAGCACGGCATCCACGCAGCGGAACAACACGAACCAGCCCTGATGCTGATGCGGCGCACGAGCGGCCATGCCGGTGTTGACAGGGGCATCGAAAAAAAGCTCGTCTATGCGCACGCCCTTCGGATTGCGCGCCTTCGGTCGCTTCGCGTTGAGCACGAGCAAGGGCACGATAACGGTCCGCGCCCAGTAAGACACCTTCGACAAATGGAACGGAAACCACTCGGGCAAGAGCGTGATTTCAACGGGCATCATGGGTACGGCGCGCCATGAAATCACGCCGAATAGCGCGAGCAGGATGCGCGTGAACACGTTCGATTTTTCCGCGCCGCCGGCCGCGATGATCGCCCGGCGCGCACGCTGCATGTGCTCGGCTTCGGGCAGGTCGCCAATCATCTTCAGCGCGAAGTACGCCTTGACGGTGGCGCTGACGTCCATGGCGCCGTCGGTGAACAGCGGCCAGCCGCCGTCGTCGCGCTGGATGCGGCGCAAGTATCGGCCGATCTTTGCTTCGAGGTCCGGCTTGGGCGTCTCGCCGAGGTAATGCACGAGCAATACGTACTCGGCGGGAATGGTGGCGTCGGCTTCGAGTTCGTAGAGCCAGTAGCCTTCGGGATGCTGATCGGCGAGCAGCGCGTCGGCCGCGCGGGATACCGATGCCTCCAACGCCGCCGCGCTGACTGGCGCGTTTGAGGCATCGGGTGGCTGGACAAAATCGTTCATCAGAGTTCCGTCGGGGGATTCATGAGGAGGTCCGCGGCCTTCTGGCCGGAGCGGATCGAACCTTCTATGGTTGCAGGCAGCCCGGTGGCCGTCCAGTCGCCCGCCAGCATGAGATTGGGCCAGCGGGTGCGGGTCGCCGGCCGGAGATTTTCCTGGCTCGGCAGCGCGGCGAACGTCGCGCGCTTTTCGGTGACGATCTGCCAGGTCGGCATGCGTTCAACCGGCAAACGCGCGGCTTTCGCCACTTCTTGCCACAGCGTGTGGGCAAGGGTTTCGCGCGGGGTATCGGTGAACCTGTCGGCGTCGTGGATGGTCACGGACAGGCGGTCATCGAAGGCGAAAAGCCAGTCGGCCGTGCCGTTGAGCAGACCGGTCATGGATTCGAATGCAAGCGGCGGATCAATGGCGAAATGCGCATTGATGATCGCGCGAAATTCGGTCGGCGCGGTAAGCCCCGGCACGAGTTCCCGCGCGACTTGTGCGGGCACGGCGAGCAGGACGCCGTCGTTCGGGCCGATGTCCACGCGCGTTTCATCGAAATCCAGCGTCGCCACGCGCGTCTTCGAATCACTGCCGGCAAAACTGATTGCGCTCAAGCGCGACCCGAGCCGTATCTCCGCGCCGCCGTATTGCAGGAGCCTCAAAGCCGGTTCGATAAACGCATGGCCCAGGCCATTGCGCGCCGTTATTGGCCGGCATGCCTGTCCGCCTTGCAGCACCGTTTCTTTCAGCACGTTGCCGGCGAGCACGGCACTGCCTTCACGCGGATCGACGTTGAGCAACGCGAGCAAGAACGGATCGAGCATTGCGTCCCAGAGCCGGCCGTTCGCGCGCAGTGTTTGCCCGATGCTGCGTCCCGGATTGGCAAACAGCAGTCGCACGAGCGCGAAATAATCGGCGGGCATGGTGCCGGGAACACGCGTGGCGGAATCGAAGATCCAGCCTGGAAACCGTCCCGGCGACATCTTCAGGGTCCAGCGCGAACCGCTGCGCAGGTCCATGAACGGATAGTCGGGCTGGGTCGGACCGATGAGTTCGTCGGCGGCGCCAATGGCTTTGGCAAACCCGAGCGCGGCGTGGTTGCCGGACAGGATCAGGTGGTTGCCGTTGTCGATCGTGGCGTTGAGCTTGATGTCGAAGTAAGAGCGGCACCGGCCGCCGGCATGCGGCGCGGCTTCGTGCAGCACGACCCGCGCGCCGCGCCTTTGCAACTGGACCGCGGCGGCGAGCCCGGATAATCCAGCGCCAATGACATGAACTGTCCGTGACATCAGAACACGTTGCGCGCCACGATCCACAACAGCCGTGAACGTGGCGTACGGACGTGATTGCGCGGGAGATCGAAGCCACGCTTCAGGTTCGCCTCGAGAACGCAGCGATACGCGCCCGACATGATCCGCGGCGCCTTGACCTGGGCGCGCGGCGCGTTGGCCATGATGGCGTCGGACTGGGCGTAGTGAATGCGGGCGCGCTCGGCAATGGTCAGGCACACACGCGGCAAGCGGGCGTCGCCGACTATGGATGCAATGTCGGTGGTGGAAATGCCTTCGCGCGACAGCAATTCGCGCGGCAGATAAACCCGGCCGATGGCCGCGTCTTCGTCGATATCCCGAAGGATGTTGGTCAACTGCAAGGCGCGGCCGAGATGATGCGCGAGACGCCGTCCGGCATCTTCCTGCATCCCGAATATCCTCACCGACAAACGCCCCACCGCGCTCGCCACGCGATCGCAATAAAGGTCGAGACTGGCTTCGTCGGGCGCAACGATGTCTTCTGAATCCATTGCCATGCCGTCGATCACGGCGATGAAGTCATCGCGCGAGAGATGGAACGCGTGGATGTGCTGCGTGAGCGCGCTCAGCGACTTGCGCGGCTTGCCGGCGTAGCAGTCGTCTATATCCGTGCGCCATTGCTCGAGCGCGGCAGCGCGTTCGTGGCGCGGCATGGTGCCGTCGTCGGCTATGTCGTCCACCGCGCGGCAAAACGCGTAGACCTGGTACATCGCGTCACGCTGCGCAGCCGGCAGGATGCGCATGGCGAGATAGAACGAGCTGCCCGAGGACGCTTTGGCGGCGTCGGGCGCAGGTTCATCGGCGATAAGATTGGAAACGGCCAAGACGGACTCCGCTGTGGCGCCCCCAAGGGCAGTAGTGTTAGATCGGGCGCCGTGCGTGAAACGCCCGGCCGTGTTGTAAAGGCCAAGCGGACGCTCGTGCAAACCGGCGCGAACCGGCTTCTTGCTACGTTGGAGCGGTTTAAGGAACACGCTCAAACGACGCCTGAAGCGACGAAAAGTATATCAATGTTTGTGACCGATTGCCCCTAGGCGACTTCCGCGGTTCGGAAAACCGCGTCAACCTTCGTACAAAACATCTGCGTCAGCATGTAACCCTCGTTGCAGATCGTGCGGATCAGCGCGCCGTGTCCTTCGGATCGCGTGCATACCACACGGTGGATCGGCTCGATGACCGCGAGGAAATCCCCAACGGTTCAGGTCTGACCGCTGATATCAATCGCCGGTTACCCGCTCCCAGCCAAGCATAAAAGCTTGTCGCTCCCGGATTAAGGCACCGGTTTTATAAGCGCAGCAAATCAAGAGAGCGCGCCAGTTGTCCGATGAGGCCGCCGTAAAGGCGACTTTGAGCTATTTGTTTGTGACATTTTTGTGGCATAAATATTACTAATAAATGTCGTCATAGCACCGACGCAAATTACATAAGCCGCATGCAGGGGAACGCTCGATTAACGGCATGCTGGATAAACGAGAGAATCCAATATGAACGGCTTCGATCCTTGGTTTTATCGCTCGACACTCGTTCGTTTCCCCCGGAATCAATTTCGCCATTGGCTCTTTGGCGGGACTTTATATCGCAAAAGGATTACTGCTGGTCGCAGCGCTTTGGTGGCTTTGGTTCAGCCCTGACAATCGTGCACCCTGGCGGCGGGAAGTTGTCATCGCGACATTTGCTTCTGGTCTGGTCGCCTTGATTGTGGGCCGCGGTTTGGCCTATTTCCTCCCGTTTCGTTCGCGGCCACGCTTCAATTCCAATCTGCATTTCACCATGCCGGTTGGCGCCAGGTTTGACGAGGTCCTGAGAAGCTGGAGTTCATTCCCGAGTGACCACGCAATGATCTGGATGGCGGTCTCGATGGGAATTTTCATTGTCTGGAAACGCGCGGGCTTTGCCGCTCTTGCCTATACGCTCGTCTTTATCTGCTTGCCGCGCGTGTACCTGGGACTGCATTATCCGACCGATATCATTGCCGGCGCTTTACTCGGAATAATGATCACGTATTTGTTGACGAGAGATGAAATCCGGCCGGCGGTCACACAGCCTGTAATGCAATTGATCAACCGATACCCTGGCCCGAGTGGCGCGCTGGCGTTCATTATTTGTTTCGAACTCGTCAGCCAATTCGACGAAGTGCGTCAGATTGCGCAATATCTTCTAAAACCCCATTCGCATTAGTACAAGGGCATGCATTGCGCACGGTTTCCCAACTTCCCGCGCAACTCCTCCAAAAAAACCATCCGATTTCAAATAGAATCGCGTCAGGCGCCGACATGGGATAACGGCATGATTTATGCGCGCCAGGTAATCAGCGCGCATCCCGCGCAGCCGGAACCATCCGCACTCGAGTGATAACGATCCATGACGCCGCATCGCGAGGACTCAGGCGCTGACCACTGGCAAGACGAGCCGCCGTTCCCGGTCGTGCCCGAGCGCAACTTCGCCGCTCAGCGCGCCACGTTGCGGGTCTTGCTGATCGCAGCCATTGTCCTGCCTTGCCTCTACGTGGCGGTCATGTCGTGGAGCGACCTGAAGGCGCGGGAAGCCGATGCCGCCGAGGTGGCCGAGCGCAACGCCCACGTCGCCGAAGAGCATGCGCTGAAAGTCTTCGATATGAACCAGACGCTCAACGCACGCGTAATCGATCTGATCGACGGCGTTGACGACGTCACGCTGCGCCGCGACGAGGCGTCCATCCACGACAAACTCAAGGCGATGGGCGGAGGCTATCCGCAGGTGGCATCGGTGAGCATTTTCGGCGCCGATGGACGGCTGATCGCCACCAGCCGGGTGTTCCCGGCACCCGATATATCCATTGCCACGCGCGAGGACTTCATTGCCGTGCGCGATCGTCCGGCGGTCGAGAACGTTTCGAGCGTCATGCAGGGCAAGGTAGTGGGCGAAAGCGTTTTCAATACCGCGGTGCCGCGCAAGGCGCCGGACGGGCAGTTCGCCGGGATCGTATCGATCGCGCTGCGTCCGAGTTACTTCGCGGGGTTCTATGAAGAACTGCTCGGCGATAACACCAGCGTTTCCCTCGGCCTGACAAGGACCGACGGCGCCGTACTCGCGTGGTATCCGGTGCGCCCGGCGAACCGCATGGAACTCGCGGCCAGTTCGCCGCTGCGCGAAGCGTATTTGTCGGACCGGCACGCGGGCGTCGTGCGTATGCGCTCCGGGCTCGATAACCAGATGAAAGTGGTCGCGTTCCGGCGCGTGGGCACCTACCCCGTTTATGTATCGAGCGGCTACCCCATCGCAACGATCTGGGCCGGCTGGTACAGGCATGTCAGCGTACTGGTGTTGTCGCTGTTCGCGCCTTGCATCGTTTTGTGGGGCGTGATCTGGCTGTCGCTGCGCCGTCTCGCCAACGAAGAAGACGCGTGGGAACGCTGGCAGGCGGAAGCGTCGATGCGCCGGTCCATCGAATCGGCCTACCGGCAGGCGCGCAAGATGGAAGCGCTCGGCAATCTGGTCGGCAGCGTCGCGCACGATTTCAACAACCTGCTGATGATCCTTTCCACCAATGTGCAGATCGCGCGAAGGCGCGGCGCGCCGGGACTCGACCGCGAATTGTCGGCAATGGAACGCGCGCTCAAAAGCGGCCAGTCGCTGACACGCCAGTTGCTCGGCGTGGCGCGCAAGCAGCCGCTGCGCAATGAGACCATCGCGATCGGCAAATGGCTGCCCGCGTGCCGCGAACTGCTGAAGGCATCGCTTGGAGCGAAGGTCGCGCTGACGCTGGAATCGGATTCGGATGTCTGGCCGATTCGCGTCGATGCCGCCGAACTCGAACTCGCGCTGATCAACGTCGCGGTGAACGCCCGCGACGCCATGCCCAACGGCGGCACGTTCTCCGTGCGCGCTGACAATGTGCAGTTTCGCCACGAAGACGGCTTTCCGATAGTCGGCGAGTTCGTGCAACTGACGCTCGAAGATACCGGCGACGGCATGAGCCCCGAGATTCTCGGCCGCGCGTTCGAGCCGCTTTTCACCACCAAGTCGAAGGGTATGGGCACCGGGCTCGGGTTGCCGCAAGTATTTGCGTTCTGCGAGCGCGCGGGCGGCGTTGCGACCATCGACAGCGCTGTGGGTGCGGGCACGTCGGTGCGGCTTTATTTGCCGCGGGCGAGTGCATCGGCGGTGCAGACACCCGACGTTCCCAACGAGACCGCCGCGCCCGGCGACTCGGCGGGCCTGCGCGTGCTGCTGGTGGAAGACAACGAGGAAGTGGCGGCTGGCACGGAAGCGTTGTTAACGATGATGAACCATCAGGTCACGCATATCTTCAACGCCGACGGCGCGATCGCAATGCTGGACCTTGCCCGGCAGAATGCCTCCACGGGCGGCGCCTTGCCATTCGACGTCGTTCTCTCCGATATCCATATGCCCGGCAAGCTGAACGGCATCGACCTGGCGGAGATCCTGCAGACGTGGACGCCGCGCGTGCCCGTGATCCTCGTCACCGGCTACGCGGAAGAACTCGACCGCGCACGTCATGTGGATGCGCGCGTGCTGTCGAAACCATTCGATATCGGCCTGCTCGACTCCCTTCTTCAAGCCATTCGCGAAGACCTGACGGCACGCGCCGAGCACGGCGAGGCGCCGCACTGAGTTTTTTGGCCCGGGTTTTGTAAAAACGTCCGCACTTTTCATGGGAACGCGGGGAATTGGCACTTCCCGCGCCGCCCTGCTGCGCCTGCCGCGCGACCCGGCACGGGAGTTGCGAACCCTAGCGAGACTTGCGGCAGATACGTACAAACATGTACATCGCGTCGCAACTCACTCCAAGGCCACCCAGGGAGGCAGCCATGCGACACACAGTTATCGGTATCTTCGACACCTACGATCAGGCCGAAGTTGCGCGCAGCGCGCTGGTGGCCTCGGGTTTCGCCCACGCTGACATTGAACTCCAGGCCGCGCCGGAGCCATCTTCGCTGGCCGATCCCGCGCTCGAACCGACGACCAGCGCAATGCAGCCGCCGGAAACGGGCGGCGTGCTGGCAAACATCGAACGGTTCTTTTCGATGCTGTTCGGCGGTCGCGATCAGCCGCCTGAAGTCGCACATTATTCGGAAGCCGTGCGGCGTGGCGGAATTCTGGTGGCGGTCGACACGCCGTCGGAAGAGCGCGCCGATGCAGCCCGTCATACGCTCGCCGCGCAAGGGGCAATTGACATCGATGAACGCGCCGCAAGCTGGGGCGCATTGAATCATCCAGGCGCGGGCTTTGGCACTGTTGCCGCTCCCGATGACCGCGATCATTCGTTGCTCGATGAACTCGGCTTGGGTTCGGGCAGTGCCGTGCCGGGACGCGCTCCCGTCAATCCGGCGGCCGATCCGCTCGCAACAGCCCGTGCCGATACCCGTGCCCGCGCCTATCCGCGTGGCAACCTGAGCGAGCCGGCAGCCGTGGATTCGCTTGATCCGATCAGCCCGGTTGCACGCGACCCGTTCGCCGGCAGCAGCGATTCTACGTACCGCGCGACTGGGGGAGATCCGATGACCAGCGGCTCGGTATGGCCGGCAAAAGATGAAGCCCACGAAACGACGCAGGGCTGGCGCCCCGTTACACCGGTTGATCCGCTCGATGAAACCGAAACGTCTTCGCAACGTGCCAGCTTGGCTACGCCCGTTGCCGGGTCGCTTAGCCAATCCGCTGCGGATCCGCTCCGGCCCGACCTGCCGCTGTCGCGCAACTCCATGCCCGACGAATACATGGAGTACGAGGACGACTTCCGCACCGACTATGAATCGCGTTACGCGGCCACCGGCGCACGCTACGAGGAATACGAAGATGCGTATCGTTACGGCGCGACGTTAGGCAACGATGATCGTTATCGCGGCCGAAGCTGGGATGATTCGATGGAAACCGAATTGCAGCGCGACTGGCAAAACCGTAATCCGCATGGTGAAGATACGTGGGAGCGCTTCAAGCTCGCAGTGCGTCACGGATGGGACCGCGTTACGGGGCATCATCACTTGTGATCCGTTGATTGCCTTGGCTGCTGACGGCCCGCTTCCGCGGGCCGTTTTTCATTGGCGTCAAGCCGCCGAAATCCGTTTGACCCAGGCCACGTATTTATCGACGAAAGCCTGCAGGAACTTGCGGGTGTCGTCGTTGACGATCTTGCCGGCTGCATCGATACGACTTTCATCGTGCTTGATGAACATTTCCGGCTGGCCCATCAGCGGCACATCTAGATACGCAAGCACGTTGCGCAGATGCGCCTGCGCGAGCGCCGTGCCTATTGCCCCCACCGACGTCCCGATCAACGCGCCCGGCTTGTTGGCCCACGCGCTTTGCCCCCACGGCCGCGAACCCCAGTCGAGCGCATTCTTGAGCACGCCGGGAATCGAGCGGTTGTACTCGGGCGTGACGAACAGCAAGCCATCCGCCTCCGATATCTTCTGCTTGAGCGTTCGCGCAGCTTCGGGAAAATCGGCGTCGTAGTCCTGGCTATAAAGCGGCAGGCTGGCGATATCGAGAAACTCGAACGAGAAATCCTGCGGCGCCAGGGATATGAGCGCGTGCGCGAGTTGCTTGTTGAACGAATCACGCCGGATGCTGCCAACAACAACCGCAATCCTAAAGGCCATGGTTATTCCCTCCAACTGAGTTGATCGCGTTATGAATGAAGGACTAAACGCGCGGCTTTGCAACGCATCGTCGCAATATCATAGGCGCGGATACGGCCATCAGGTTATGCGACTCGATGTGCACCGGCGGGATCGAGAAGCGTAATCAGCGAGCACTTTGGCCTTGCATTGGGCAATCCAAGCGAAAGCCGCCTGACATGCCCCTTTCAGCGCGTTTTTGAGATGATTTCCACAAAGTTGTCCACAGAATCTGTGGACAACTTTGTAGATGTTTAATAATTCGCACTAAACCGCCAGATGTTTGGCGGCAAAAAGCTGGATCCCAGCAAAAAAATAAAAGCGAAGTGAAAGAGGAAAAATACCGAACACGGAAACGGGTTCTTACCGAACCCGCAACGATGAAACGTTCAGCGCCCCACCGGCCGACATTCATGCGAAAACTACAACAATATGTTTTCTCAATCGACATTGGTCGCCGATAGCTATGTGGATAGACTGATTCATATCGATGGCGCAAGACGTGCCGTCATTCAAATCAGAGGTTCACATGAAACGCGCGCTTATCGGCAGTTTGCTAATTGGTGCGCTGGCTTCTTCAGCCAGCGTCTTTGCTCAATCTTCGAACGTCGCGCCAAGAACGCGTGCCGAGGTGAAGGCTGAACTCATCGTGGCAAGAAACAGCGGTCAACTCGAGACGATTCATTCGGAAAGTTATCCGCAATTGCTGCCGTATCAAACGGCGAAGGCGCTGGATGCATCGCGTACAGCTTCTGTGATGCAGGCGAACAGCGCGCGTATCAGCGCGCAATAAGCCAACACGCTTCCAGCACATTCTTCTCACACCTCGCTCCGATGAGGCTTGCCCGGCATCCATATGCCGGGCTTTTTTATGTGCGTCATCGCGTGATGGCGGCGAGACATAACGTCACCGTAACGAGCGATATCAGCGTTGAGAACAAGATGGTGCTCGACGTCACCGACGCTTCCCGCCTGTAGAACTCCGCCAGCATGAACGGGCCCGTGCCCGTCGGCAGCGCGCTGAGTATGACGGCGGTCTTCGCCCACAAGATGGGCAACGCGAACACATGAAACGCCAGCCACCAGGTTAGCAACGGTTGCGCGATCAGCTTGCCGGTGACGAGCATCGATGTCGTTCCTGCAGCGCCACCCTTCGACTTCTCGCCAAGGAACAAGCCAAGCGCGACCAGCGCGCAGGGACTTGCCGCTGCACCCAGCAGCTTGAGAAACGTATCCGCGCCGCCCGAGATGGTGAGGCCGGCGCCGCTCAATAACCATCCGGCAAACGGCGCGAACAACAACGGGTTGGTCACGAGCGACTTGATCACCTTGCCTATAGTCGCGGCGAAGTTCTTCTCGGTCTGCAACCCGAGTTCAATCAATACGATAGCCACCGCGAACAGCACGCATACCGTCATGATCAACGCGATCACCGCGGGTGCGAGGCTCGCGTGACCGAACGCAAGCGCACACAAAGGCAAGCCGATAAACCCTGCATTCGGATAGGCGGCATTGAGTGCATCGAGGCTGGCATCGGCGAGATGTTTTGATCGTTTCAAGCTGATCAGCAAGGTCAGCACGAAGATGGCACCCGATGCAATTCCGAACGCAGCGATAAACGCAGGTTGATCGAGTGAGCGCCAGGGTGTGGTGGCCATGATGTCGAAGAGCAGCGCGGGCAATGCGAGATACACGACAAAGCGATTGAGTTCCGACGATGCATTCGGTCCCAATCGATTCGTCTTGCGGCATGCATAGCCGGCAAAGATGAGACCGAACACAGGAAGGATGATGGTGAAAAGCGACGAGACCAACGACGGCATGAGCAGAGCGCAACTGATTGACGAGGGCGCCAAGCATAGCGGTAGATGCGTGTTGGCGCTGAGCGCCAAAAACCAAAGGTGAGCGATTTCGGGACCTGCGTGGAGGTGAGCTTGGTATCCCGCAAAAACTCACGCTAAGGGTGATTACAAGTATCGCTAACTAGATAGGGGATGCCTGCCGAGTTCATCGAATGGCTTAGGTATCGGCTGGAAAGCCTTTTACCATAAGGGCTTGAGAGCTTTCATCACGCGCTGTCTACTTTGCTTCTCGCCATGATCGATATACAGCGATCAATGCAGAGTACGAGCCATCGTGCGGCGTCGTGCATCTTGAGGTGAGGCAATACGGGACCCTGGTGTGCGGTGATGAGGAAGCACATTAAGATTCACTCGCACGCTGCACCTCAATGTTGAACACACATCACTAAAGCGAGCGTGATCAATGGCTTGCGGCCTGTTGTTAAAACAGTTGATACACACGGATACCTTTGCTAACAGGCTTCTCGGCTACCCTTCAACCATGAATCCAGTCGCTAAAGGTGAGCTTATGCGGGACCTGATCAAGCGCGGCAATCAACGGAACGAAGCTTGCTGAGAGTGCCACGCCACTGCATAAACATAACGAGGACATACATGACATTCAAGAGATCCGTCACCATCGGCGCCGCGGCTTTGCTGGTGATCGGCGGACTGGGCGTGCTGGCTGCCTGTGCATCAGCAGGAAGTGGCAAGAGCGGCAACGACGACGTGCCGGAACCTGCGAAGGCGGTCGATCTCGATCGATACCTCGGCCAGTGGTATGAATTTGCACGCTACGAAAACCGTTTCGAACGGGGCTGCGAAGCAGTCACTGCGAACTACGCAAAACGGGAAGACGGATTGATATCGGTGATCAACTCGTGCCGCAAGGGAAGTGTGGACGGCACGCCGAAATCGGTCGAAGGCAAGGCCAAGATCGTCGCTGATTCGAATAGCGCGAAGCTGAAGGTCTCGTTCTTCGGACCGTTCTATGTGGGCGATTACTGGGTGCTCGATCACGCCGATGACTACACGTGGTCCATCGTCGGTGAACCAAGCGGGCGATATCTATGGATACTCACGCGTGAAGCGAAGCCATCGGCGCAGATGCGTACGGCGTTGATCGATCGTGCGCGCAAGCTTGGTTATGACGTCACGCTCTTGCGCGAGACGCTGCACTGAACGTCAGTCATCGATAGCGTCATAGAGATGACGCTCGAAGACAGCAGCCATTGGAAACGGCACGAGGCCGCGCCGCTGGATCATCAAGATGCCGATCATGTCTTCCACTGGATCGGCAAACCAGTTCGTACCCAATGCGCCCGGCCAGCCGAACGATCCCTTCGACCGATAACTTTCCGTGCGTTGCTGCGCGGGGTCATCGACAATCGCAACGCCCAGACCAAACCCCTGCCCCGCCCAAACGACCTGCCCAAACGCGGGAATGCGACGCTGCTCGCGCGTCAGGAAGTTCGTACGCATCAGATCAACAGAACGGTGCGACAACAATCGCGGTCCGTTCGCACGCTCGGTGGCATCGCCTCGAAGGCGGCCTCGGCCGAGCAGCATGCGGGCAAAACGCAGATAGTCATCAGCTGTCGATATCAGCCCTCCGCCGCCGCTTTGATACCGCTCGGGCTTGGCAAAGCGGCTCGTTGCGGGATGATCTTCCACCACGTGTTCTTGCGTCGATGGATCGATGGCGTAGGAAACAGAGAGCCTTTCGAGTTTTCCGGCCGGCACGACAAAGCCGGTATCCGTCATGCCCAGCGGATCGAAGATGCGCGTGCGGAAAAACGTTTCGAGCGGCACGCCGCTGACACGCTCGATTAACGAACCGAGCACGTCGGTCGAAATGCCGTAGTGCCAACGCGTGCCCGGCTGGAACATCAGCGGCAATCTGGCAACGCGTTCGAGCCACACGCTTGAATCGACCGTCGCGTCGATGCCGTTGAATACTTCGCTGTAAGCATCGGCGAGCGCGCCGAATGCGGTGAAATGGTAAGCAAAGCCGGTGCGATGCGTAAGCAGGTCGAGCAGGGTGATGGGCGCGCGGGCCGGTTCGGTGCGATCGAGTGGACTGCTCGGATCCAGGAGAACTTGCGGTTTGGCGAGTTCGGGCAGCCAGCGGGAGATGGGCTCATCCAGCGCGATCAGGCCGTCTTCCACGAGCATGAGCGCAGCGACGCTGGTTACGGGCTTCGTCATGGACGCAATGCGAAACAGCGTATCTCGCGACATGGGTTCCCGCGTTTCACGATCCCGGCAGCCGAGTGCTTCGACCATAGCGATTTCGCCGCGCCGCCATATCAGGGATACGCAGCCCGCGACCTCGTCTCGATCAACGAACTCCTGCATTGCACTTCGGGTTTGTTCCAGGCGCGAGGCGCTGAATCCAGCAGCAGACATTCATGTCCTTCAAAACGAGCTGTTCAGTGCTGGTATTTAAGCATGGTCAAATCGGTGACGCCTAGGAAGAGTTACCTGGAACAGGGGAAATGTTGGCACTCCCGGAAACGGATTCCGGAATAATCAATTCGATGCCTCAAGTTGCGTAAGCCGTTCGTGGATTCTCTGCATGCGGCTTTGCTGGGCAGGCACAAGCGCGCTGGAAGCCACCGAGTTGATTCGATTACGCCAGTAAGATAAAGGAATACGGTCTTCGGGAGAAATCCTGCCGATGATGCGTTCAAGGTGAAGAATATCTGTCTCGATCTGCCGGTGATTCATTCGCCACTCCATTAGATACGTTATTTTTGCTTTATTTAAAACGAGATTGCTCTTCATGTGGAACGAATAACCGATCCACACCAGGTATCAAAACGCCGGATTGATACAAATGGGCTGTAGCGCCGCTGTTGCCCCGAACGACGCTGCCGCAAACTCTGATCGCAGCATATCTCAATTTGATGAGTGACGTGTATTGCGCGGAGCCAATGCAGTAAGTATGAAACTATGAGCGTGTTCGAGTCGGAAAAATATTCGTGAATACTTAATACTTCGTTAAACAAATGAGCGCAAAGCGGAAATAATGGCGCTGGTAAAGTTTGGATTTGTTTTCAGCTTCCGCGCCGTGAAACTATTTGTGATTACTGCGTATTTGCATCAGCGATCAAAAAATTCCTATTGAATCGTTTGCGCGGTTTAAATCAAGTCGCCCTATTGGCGTTTTTTGTTGGAATATCAGTTTGCGCGGATCACCGTTCAGCCTTGATTCATTTGGCGTGGGCGAAGCCAGGGCTGCGCACCCACGTTTACTTCGCGCGGCAGGCGATAAGTAATCCGTTCTGGCCGTTCTCGCTGCTTTGATCCAGCACGTCGTAACTGCCTGCACACATGGCACGCGCGTTTTCCTGACAGTTACTCCAGCCGCCGTTCGAGGGGCAATTGATCATGGAGGTCGGGCGGCCGTCGGATGAAAACAGCGGCGGCGCACTGCTGCATGCGGACAATGCAGAAACAGCCGCGAGAAGCGGCACGAGCGTCAGAGAACGCACGGCAAATACCCAGGAAAGCTTCATCCGATACCCCTTTTTATCGCTGTTTTTATGATAACGCGAGTATGCCACGCGGCGGTTTCGGGGCGCCTTCCAGGCGTGCGTTTGAAGCTCACACCTGACGCGCCGTATCGACCTCGGCTTCGGGCCACAGGCGGGGAAAAAGGTAGCGAAACAACTTGAGCGGCAACGCAAGCTCGACCGGTCCTTTCGGCGTCTTCGAACTGACGATGCCCAGCTTGAAGAGATCGGCCAACGCGCGGTCCGCGGTTCGGCTTGCAAGCCCCGTCATTCCCTTGAACCGCGTCCTGTCGAGAGTTCCGACCGTACCCAGGTACGCAAGCGGCTGCGCAGCCTCGACGCGCAGAAAACGGGTATCGGCCTTGGTCGATTCGGCGGCCAGCATTTGCGCGAGTCTTGCTTCGAAAGCCTGCATCTGCAGCATGCTGTCCATGAACCTGATCTGATCCAGATAAACGCTCATGCAGAAGTCTATGAACTCCACCAGACCGCTTTCGCTCAGGACGCCCCTGCCGTCAAGATCGCCTTTGCGGCGCTGATCGGCTGCAATCAGATGCTTGTAGTAATCCGCTTGTTCGCGCGCAAAGCCGCGCATGGGAGACCAGAGCCCTTGCGTCAGCCCAAGCGCAGACAGCCCGATATGCGTATGCAACCGCGCCGTGCGCCCGTTGCCATCCAGAAACGGGTGGATCCATGCGAGCCGGTGATGCGCCGCCGTTAGTGCAATAACGGCCGTTTCGCCAGCCCGCGCGTAGCGATATCCGCGTGTCCACTCTTCCATGAACCGCGGCACAGTGGCCGGATCCGGCGGGATGTGCGCGCCGACCTTGACGCCTCGGTCCCGCCAGATGCCCGGCGTGATTTTTTCCTCTTTGCCGTCATCGCCCGTCTGGAGCAAGTCCTGCTCCGACAATTGGTCATGCAAATGCCGATGAATCGCCTGAACGACCGAGCTCTCGAAAAACGCTGTGGAATCGAAGGCGGGAAAGGTCTCTTCGCCCCAGCGCTCCGTGCCGATATGCGCCACCGCGATGCGCTGCTTAAGCGCCTCTCCCGGCTTGGCCGAGAAATCCTCCTGCAGCGCGCGCTCGATCAGCAGCGGTTCGGTATGCTGCCCTTCGATCTTGTTCGTATAGTAGGAATTCATGGGACGCAGCGCTTCGCGCAACAGATCGCGCAAATGAGGCATGCCATGCGCCGCGAGATCCTTCGCCTGACCGATAACATCCGCCGCCAGTGGACGCAATGTATCCATTTTCAGCTCGGAAGGCAGCATTGGATGCATCTGATGGACCGCGTAGTACGGATATTTCGATTCAGCGAGCGTCATGATTGTTATCTGGCGGATTTAATGGCGAATCTTATGGACACTAAAAAACCATGAAAAACCATTATATTCCAGATAGATATCGACTCCATGGCGAATTTGGTGGCGAATCCTCGGCGAGAAATCGGTTCGTCAGACCGCGATCCCCAGCGCCACGATCTTCTTGTACATCGTCGCCCGCCCAATGCCGATTCGCTGCGCCGCTTCGGCCACTCGTCCACCACTGGCATGCAGCGCATCGGAGAGAAACTGCTTTTCAAACGACGCCATGGCTTCTGCATATGGCACGACCTCGTCTTCCGCAGATGCCCTTGGCGGTTCCGGCTCCGGCGCGATACTTTCCGCACCCATGAACGACCCCAGCGCGCGGGCATCGATATGCTCGCTGTCCGACAACATCACCGCTCGCTCCAGCGCATTGCGCAATTCACGCACATTCCCAGGCCACGAATACGCGCACAAGAGGCGCAACGCGTCGTCGTGAAGAACGAACTGGCCGGCGTGACGCGGGCGGGCATCGGCGGAGAGCTCTTCAAGCATGGCGTATACGAGCGCCTCGATATCCCCTATACGCTGGCGCAACGGCGGCGCATGGATCGCCAGCACGTTCAGCCGATAAAACAGATCCGCGCGAAACCGTCCGCTCGACACAAGCGCCGGTAAATCCGCCGACGTCGCGGCGATGATCCGCACGTCCGCCCGCACAATGCGGTTCGATCCGAGCGGCTCGAACTCCTTTTCCTGCAACACGCGCAACAACTTGCCCTGCAGCGCGAGCGGCATATCGCCGATTTCATCGAGGAACAACGTGCCGCCGTCGGCGAGTTCGAATTTGCCCACCCGCCCCTTGCGATCCGCACCCGTATAAGCGCCCGCCGCCGCGCCGAAAAATTCGACTTCGAGGAGGGTGTCGGGAATGGCCGCGACGTTCACCGATACCAGCGGCCGCGCCGATCGCGCCGACGCGCCGTGAATGGCGTGCGCAAGCAGCTCCTTGCCGGTGCCCGTCTCACCGGACAACAAAACCGGCGAATCGACCTGCGCGGCGCGCCTCGCCTGGCGCTTGACGTCGAGGCTCGCCGTGCTCGTGCCGACAAAACTTGCAAACGTATATTTCGCGCGCCGCGCCTGTGCCAGCGATTGCCGTGTCGCGATCAGTTCCTGCTGCACGCGTGAATAGTGGGAAAACAGCGGCGTGAGCGCTTTCATTTCATCGAAGAGCGCGAAGCCGATCGCGCCGACCGTTTCGCCGAAATCGTCCTTCAGCGGCAAGCGCGTGACGACCAGCGGTTCGCGATCCGTCTCCAGCAAGTCGAGCAGGATGGGTTTGCCGGTCGTCACGACCTCGCGCATCAGGCTGTTCGGAATCACCGCTTCGCAATCCCGGCCGATTGCGTCCTCCGGATCCGCGAACCCGAAACGCGCGGCGTAGCGCTTGTTGATCCAGACGACGCGCGCATCTTTATCGACGATAAACGTGCCTTCGCTGAAATTCTCGAAGGTCTTGAAGAGCGAATCCATCGCGCGGCGCAAAACGTCGTTGTAATCGACGGGGACGTGCGTCCAGTCGTTGAGCATCAGTGTCTCGTGGGTTTTCTCGATATCGAGACAGGGTATCTCGAAACGTGGAAAATCAGCAAGGCATTACACTACCGGCCGTTTGGCCGCGATTTAGAGGAAATTCAGCAGAAATTTCGGATAGCTTTCCAACGGTTTTCGTCTCGATTCATGGATTTCCGTCATGAATCCGTTGCCACGACCGCCGATTATTCCCGGAAAGCCTTGCCAAACAACGATTGGCACGGATGCTGCAATAAAGGCGCGCCCTACCCGGACCGTTCATTGCGCGCCGGGATATACAACAAAGTACGGAGACTCAATGTCGTTCATCATCGTCCTCGCCGCGCTGGCGTTTCTCATGCTGGCCGCGTATCGCGGATACAGCGTGATCCTGGTGGCGCCGCTCGCCGCCCTCGCCGCCGTCCTGCTCACTGAACCCGCGGCTGTCGCGCCGGTGTTTTCGGGCATCTTCATGGAGAAGATGGTCGGCTTCGTCAAGCTGTATTTCCCCGTCTTTCTGCTTGGCGCCGTGTTCGGCAAGGTCGTCGAATTGTCCGGATTCTCGGAATCGATCGTGGCCGCCGCCATCCGATACATCGGCAAGACGCGCGTGAATGCGGTGATCGTGGCGGTGTGCGCGTTGCTCACCTATGGCGGTGTCTCGCTATTCGTGGTCGTGTTCGCCGTCTATCCGTTCGCGGCCGAGATGTATCGGCAAAGCAATATCCCGAAGCGCCTGATGCCCGGCGCCATCGCGCTCGGCGCATTCTCGTTCACGATGGACTCCCTGCCCGGCACGCCGCAGATCCAGAACATCATCCCCACGACCTTTTTCAAGACCACGGGCTGGGCCGCGCCGATTCTTGGAACGGCCGGTTCGCTGTTCATCATCGTGGTCGGGCTGACCTTTCTCGAATGGCGCCGCCGCTCGGTGATGGCGACCGGCGAGGGTTACGGCACGTCGCTTGTCAATGAGCCGGATCGCGTGGAAAGCGCGCAATTGCCCAATCCGTTGCTGGCGGTCGCGCCGCTGGTGCTGGTCGGCGTTGCGAACTTCGCGCTGACGAAGCTGATTCCCGTCTGGTACGGCGCGAGTTATTCCGTCGCGCCCGATGTGCTGCCGGGCGTTCATGCGGCGATCGTCACGCCGATCAAATCCGTGGTTGCAATCTGGGCCGTCGAAGGCGCGTTGCTGCTCGGCATCTTGCTGGTCGTGCTGACGGCGTTCGGGCGCGTGCGCGAACGTTTTGCCGTGGGTACGAAAGCGGCTGTGGGCGGTGCGTTGCTCGCCGCGATGAACACCGCCTCCGAGTACGGTTTCGGTGGCGTGATCGCGGCATTGCCGGGGTTTATCGTGGTCAGCAATGCGCTCAAGAGCATCCCGAATCCGCTGGTCAACGCGGCCGTTTCCGTGAGTTCGCTTGCCGGCATCACCGGATCGGCGTCGGGCGGAATGAGCATTGCGCTCGCTGCCATGTCGGACACGTTCATCAAGGGCGCGGAAGCCGCGCATATCCCGCTCGAAGTGCTGCATCGCGTGGTCGCGATGGCCAGCGGCGGCATGGACACGCTGCCGCATAACGGCGCGGTGATCACGCTGCTCGCCGTGACCGGGTTGACGCACCGCGAGGCGTATCGCGATATTTTCGCCGTGACGATCATCAAGACCCTGGCGGTGTTTTTCGTGATCGCCGTGTATTACACGACCGGCCTGGTTTAACCCCCGGCGCGACATCTGGCAAACTTGGCGGCATCGACACCTGATGCCGCCATCCAACATCCTCTTCGACAGGACCCGCCCCATGACTTCATCCGCAGCAACTCCGCTCGCCGGCAAGACCGCACTCGTCACCGGATCGACCAGCGGTATTGGCCTCGGGATCGCCAATGCGCTCGCGCAAGCCGGCGCGAATATCGTGCTGAATGGTTTCGGCGACGCCACCGTGATCCAGAACGCGAAATCGCAGATCGAACAGCACGGCGTGAAGGCCGTGCATCACGGCGCGGATATGTCCAAGGCCACCGAGATCGAAGCGATGATCGAGTTTGCCATCGAGCAATTCGGCGCCGTGGATGTACTCGTGAACAACGCGGGCATCCAGCACGTCGCGACCATCGATACCTTCCCGGTCGAGAAGTGGGACGCGATTATCGCGATCAATCTGACCTCGGCGTTTCACACCATGCGGGTTGCGTTGCCGAAAATGCGCGATAACGGCTGGGGTCGCGTGATCAATATCGCCTCGGCGCACGGGCTGGTGGGCTCGGTGGGGAAATCGGCGTATGTGGCCGCGAAGCACGGCATTGTCGGTTTGACGAAAGTAGCCGCGCTCGAAAATGCGCGCACGGGCGTCACGGTGAACGCGATTTGCCCGGGTTTCGTGCTGACGCCGCTGGTGCAAAAGCAGATCGACGATATCGCCGCGAAGGAAAACATCTCGCCGGACGCGGCGCGCTCGAAGCTGCTCGGCGAGAAACAGCCGTCGGAACAGTTCGTGACGCCGGAGCAGATTGGCAAGCTGGCGGTATTTCTCTGCTCGGAAGCCGCCGATGAAATGCGCGGTTCGGCGCTTCAGATCGATGGCGGCTGGACGTCGCAGTAGGCGTGCCGCCTGTCACATCAATTGGTAATATCGGGGTTCCCAGAACGGAGACTCCGATGACTGCCGAACACAATCGAACAGAAGAAGCGCAGGCGATGCAGCGCATCGTGAACGCCACACAGCAGGTCCAGGCGGCGTTCACGGCATTACAGGGGCAGTTTCCGCCGAACGGCGACGGCCGGCCTACGCAGATCGCATTGCAGACTTTCGACGCTGCGTTGCAGGAACTCGAAGAAGCGCAAGGCGCCTTCGACACCATGCTGAACGATCTCTTCGACGGAAATCGTTAAGCGGCATTCAGGCGCCGCGCAAGACGGGAACAACTGCCGGCGCCTTTCCCGAATCTGCAACCGGCACGGGTTCTTTCGGGTTCAGGCCTTCCCAGGAGACGCCATTGGTAGTCTGTAGCCGCGCAGCAGCCACGCACGCCTCGACCAGTTCCTTGAACGAAGTCGCCGCCGATGTCTTCCTGATCACCGCCTCGCCTTCCAGCGCGCTGTCCGGCACGACCAGCCCGACAATCAGATCCGCCGCCCCTGCCCGCTGATGCAATCGGCGCAGCAGATTGCGCAAGTAAGGCGGCGATTCGGCGGCATCGAAAGAAATCACGCAGATCAGCGAAACGCCGGTCAGGTCGACTTCATCGAAACGGGTACGGGAAAAACGCTCGTACGGCGCGAGATCGGCGCCCAGTCCGTGCTTGCGAAACAGTTGCACGGCAATCGTCGCGGCCAGATCGTCCAGCACGCCGCGCCCCGCGATGCACAGCACGGACGACGTATGCCCTTCGCTGGCAGCATCGAAATGAGCAGGCGGCGCTTCGTGGAAAATGCCCGCCTCGCGATCCGACATCTCCAGGCTTGCCGGCGGTTCTTCATCGGGGCGGGCGGCCATCACCACGTCCTCGACCTCTTCCAGCCCTTCGATGATATCCATTGCGGATTCGTTGATGCGTTTCAACTGGTCCGCCGTCACGACACCGCGCAGCACGTCCTGATGCGCGATCCGCAAACCCTCCAGCGCGACCTCGTCGTAATACGCGCTGAGCGAGCGCTCCTTGAGTAGCGATTCGGCCTGTACGAGCGCTTCGTCGGGATCGTTGGCGAGCAGCCGCTGATAAAAATTCTCCGCCGGCGTCAAGGCTGGACGGTCGCCGAAAAGCACGTCGAGGAATTCCAACCGATCCACATGACGCCCGAGAATCACGAGACACAGCGTCAATGGCGTAGATAAAACCAGCCCGATCGGCCCCCAGATCCAGCTCCAGAACACCGCCGCAACAATCACGGCAAAGGGCGAAAGACCCGTGCTGTGGCCATAAAGCATCGGTTCGACGATCTGGCCCGCGACGATGTCGGTGACCCCGAAGAGCACGATGGTCCAGATCATCATCGACCAGCCCGGGCCGACTGCCGTGGCGAAGATAACGGCCAGCAGCGCCGCAATCCACGTCCCCACGTAGGGCACGAAACGCAGCAATCCGGTCAGCACGCCGAACAGCAGCGCGCCGGGCACGCCTATGATCGCGAGCCCGATGGAAATCACGATACCCACGCCCATGTTGATGCCGAGCTGCGCGAGGAAATAGCGCGAAAGCCGCCGCGCGGCTTCATCCATGGCGGTCGTTGCGCGGTGCAGGTCGCGCGATCCGAACAGCCGGATCAGCCGGTCGCGCAGGTCTTCTCGCTGCAACAGGATAAATATCGCCACGACAAGGACAATGCCCGTGGTCTCGAGCGGACTGATGATCGGCGACAGGAAGCGCTGGGCAAGTTCCACTGGCGAAGGGGATGGCTCGTGGACTTCGACGGGCATGGGTGCGTCGATAGGAGACGCCGTCTGGTTCTCCTGGCTCTTGCGGATCTCCTCCTGCCGGTTCGGCGATATCCGTTTCAGCGCGGTTGCCGCCTTGCCAAGGAACGCATCAGCGCGGCCAACTGTCTTCTCCTGCACGGCATCGATTTTCCGTTCTACGGCGACCTGATAACGCGGCAGGTCGCTGGCGAGCTGCGCCACTTGCGCACCGATCAGCGCGCCAACCGCCGTCAGCACGGACAACGCAACGAGCACGGCCAGGATCACCGATGGCACTTGCCCCAGTTTCAACCGCCGCAACAAATCGACGAAAGGCGCAACCAGGAAGCTCAACAACACCGCGAGAATGATCGGGATCAGCACCGCGCGCCCAAAATACAGCGCGCAGATCACCACCACGCCGGTGACCAGCGAAAGCAACGCCCGCATGCCCGGCGCCTCGGGAGGCAAGACCTTCGACGCGGGCCGGCGCGGGACGGGATTTGGTGTCATCACATCGTTCTCTTATTGGCTTTAGCGGGGTTCATGATGCGGTCGCGCCGGCGATCCATCAAGGATCTCCGGCCAAGCGTTGCGATGGTTTGTAGAGTTGTCAGCCGCGAGCCGGTGTCCTGCGGTCTCGGGAAACGCACACGCCCGCCATGCATGAGCAAAGACCATGCCATTCGGGCGGGTATTTGACGGTGAGGCAATACGGGAGCCGCAATCAGCCCGCCATGGTCACCATGCGGCGGATGCGGCTCGCCATGGATTCGAGCGTGAAGGGCTTGGTGATCATCTCCATGCCGGTGTCGAGAAAGCCGTTGGCGCGCGTGGCCGACTCGGCGTAACCCGTCATGAACAGCACGCGGAGCGCGGGGCGAGAGGCCCGGGCGGCATCGGCAAGCTGGCGGCCGTTCAGCCCGGGCAAGCCGACATCGGTGACCAGCAGGTCAATACGCGCCGGCGAATTCAGTATCGCAAGTCCGGACGGTCCGTCGACGGCCTCCAGCACCTCATAATCCAGGTCGCGCAGGATCTCGCACACGAGCTCACGCACCGACGCATCGTCTTCGACCACCAGGATCACGTGGCCGCCGGCTGCGCGATGCGCTTCCGTCAGCTCCGTTGTCACCTCGGTCTTGCCCGCACCGCCGGTGAACCGCGGCAGATAAAGCCGGATGGTCGTACCGGCATCGGGCGCGCTTTCGATGGTCGCGATTCCGCCCGATTGCTTGGCAAACCCGTACGCCATCGATAAACCCAGCCCCGTGCCCTGCCCGAGCGGCTTGGTCGTATAGAACGGATCGAAGGCGCGCGCCTTGACGTCGTCGGGCATGCCGGCGCCCGTATCCGACGCCGATACCACCACGTACTGGCCCGGCGAGACATCGGGATGCGACGTTGCGAACTCGGGCCCGAGTTCCACGTTGTCCGTCTCGAGCGTCAGGCGGCCGCCTTCGGGCATCGCGTCACGCGCGTTGATCGCGAAGTTCAGCACGGCGTTTTCGAGCTGATTTGCGTCGCAGCGCGTGAGCCAGAGTCTCGGATTGGGAATCACGCGCGTATCGATCGCCTCGCCCATCGTGCGCTTGAGCAGATCGTCGATGGAATGCAGCAACTCGTCCGCGTTCACCGGCTTCGGGTCGAGCGGCTGACGCCGCGAAAACGCCAGCAGACGATGCGTCAGCGACGCGGCGCGGTTCGCAGCGCCGGTTGCCATCGTGATGAAGCGGTCGATGTCGTCCGTCCGGCCGAGCTGGGTGTAACGGCGGATCAGTTCGAGCGGACCGGTAATGCCTTGCAGCAGGTTGTTGAAATCGTGCGCGATACCGCCCGTCAGTTGCCCGAGCGCCTCCATCTTCTGCGCCTGACGCAAGGCCTCTTCGGTTTGCTGCAGCGCGTGCTGGGTTTCCTTCTCGCTGGTGACATCGCGGCCGTTGCCGTACAGGGTGTCGCCCTCGGGCGCCGCGACCCACGATACCCATCGGTAAGACCCGTCCTTGTGACGGTTACGATTTTCAAACCGCACGATCCCCGAACGCGCGACGGATTGCAGCGCGGTTTCGGTGGCTTCCACGTCATCCGGATGAACAATTTCCGCGAACGACTTGCCGATCAGTTCGTCCTCGCGAAAACCCAGGATGTCGGTCCACGCGGGATTGACCGCGCGCAGCACGCCCGAACTGGTCGCCACGATAAAAAGATCGCGCGAATTGCGCCAGATGCTGTTGCGCTCGCGAGTGCGGGCATCGACTTCGGCCGCGAGCGAATCGTTCAGCCGGCGCAATTGCGTTTCGCTCACGCGCAGGCGTTCTTCGAAACGCTTGTGGCCCGTGATGTCGTAGGTCACGCCAAGAAAACGCAGGCCGCCGCTGCTGTTGGCGATGGCTTCGCCGCGGCGTGCCATCCAGCGCTCTTCGCCATTGTCCGCGCGGCGAATGCGGTATTCGAGATAATCCAGCGCGCCCGTATGCATGTCCTGATGCGCCGTTAGCACACGTGCGCGGTCATCGGGATGCACGAGGTCCAGCAGCACGTCGAGATGGGTTTCGTGGCGGGGCGTCAAACCCCACTGCCAGCAAAGTTCCTCCGATACCGCAATACGCCCGCTGTCCGGAAACAGCTCGAAGGTACCAATCCCGCCGGCCTGCTGCGCGATCCGCAAACGCTCTTCGCTTTCCCGCAGCGCGCGGTCGCCAGCGTGCCGCTCGATTGCCAGCGCCGTCACGCTCGCCACTTGCGCAATGTCGTCCAGTTCTTCGGGCGACGGCTTTTTCGGCATCGAATAGTAATTGGCGAAGGTGCCGAGCACGCGGCCATCGGCGGCGCAAATGGGCATGGACCAGCACGCGCGCAATTCGAACTTCCGGGCGATATCGCGAAAAGCGGCCCAGACCGGGTCTGTATCGATGTCCTCGACAATCACCGGTTCCCCGCGAAACGCCGCGGCCCCGCACGATCCCATTAAAGGGCCGGTTTCGAGGCCGTCGACAATGCGGTTGTATTCGTCGGGCAAACTCGGCGCCGCGCCATGAACGAGGCGTTTTCCGGTGGCATCGACCAGCAGCACGGAGGCGCGCATGGGCTGCTCCGAGCGGTTTTCCACCCGATGGATCACGTGTTCGAGCACTTCGGCGAGCGGCATGCCGGCTACGACGCGTCCCAGTACGGCGCGCTCGAATTCAAGCTGGCTCAGCGTCGAGAACAATGGGGGTTTTTGCATGGTCCGAAGCAAAAGCCGGTAGGTCGCAGGTGGCGTAATGCACGACATAACATACAGTCTTTACGCACAACGCGACGGAATGTTCCAAATCTTAGCATCCGGGTCACACGTGCCACGGATTAGCTACCCGGATGAACAATTTGTGTACACCCGTGCTGCGCCGGCTATTGGCCTGATCGCAATTATGTTTTTGTCACTCGGGCATGCATCGTGCGAGATTTCAGGTGGTGAGCATCACGTATTTTTTTCGGATTCCATTGGATTGATATGGCAGTTGATTCGCCCTGCATCAGCATCTGCAAGTTCGACAGCAAAACCGGCCTGTGCATTGGCTGCTTGCGCACGAAGGACGAGTGCAAGAAGTGGAAAAAGCTGAAGAACAAGGCCCGGACAAAAATCATCGACGACAGGCCCAAGCGCGAAGAGAAGTTGAAGAAGGCGCGCAAATAAGGTCGCAAGTTTCGCCAAGCAGACTTACCCATAAAAACGCGTGACGGCTTAACGCGAATCCAATAAATCACGGACACGAAAACCCAACAAAGGGAGTTCAGTCATGGTTAATCACGTTAAGTTGAACCGCATTTTGACGGTAACCGCCGCGGCGCTTGTGACCTCGTTCGCCGCGCAAGGAGCCGTGGCGCAAACCACGAACATGAATCACGGACAGAGCCCGAACGACGACATGAGCGCACCGGCGAATAATCCTCGTCTGATGCCGAATGCGCCGCTCGGGAGCGAATATCCCAGTCACGGCAATGTGCAGGCCGGAGAGATGAACCTGAATCCGACCGATCCGCGCGCTCAGCTGGTCAACGGTTTGCCCAATAACACGCAAAGCGGCGGTTATGGCTCGCCGCTCGCGGGCAACAAGGCGAACGTGCCGCAGAATTGAGTTGCTGAAGCGAGGCTGTGCGGTGGATGGCTTGCCGCGGTTCGCGCGAATGCGCTCAATGTCGCCAAAACCGATTTCGCGCACGCCTCGCCTCCCTGCAGGCATCAGTCATCGGGCGTTTTGTACGGCAACGGTAGCCTGGAAGGCGTGGTCGTGGTGTTGTCGATAACCCGATCCACGTCCGCTGTCTTTTCCAGCTCGGACAGAAATTTGGCGGTATCGAATTGCTTCGATACACACCCTTGCACATAGATAAATCGCCGCTGCAGCGTGAGCCATAGCGTCGAATTTTCACGCCAGTGCAAGGTCGCATTGATTGCGTTCAGACGCCGTTGCACGGCTTCGGCAATCTCGCCATCGTATCGATACGCATTGGACAAGCGGCATCGCCCCTCCACCCAGCAACTATTGCCGCGCTCGATGCGGTAATGGGCATCGTCGAGCCATTCCTGGTCGGTCTGCAACGGACCCAAAGGCGCGGGGCAATGCGCAACAGCCGTAGATATCTGAAAGAACGGATCGTTACCGTGATTCGTGCGCGCACCCGCTGCGATCGCATTAGAGCCCGCAATTGGACTCGCGAACGCAAACAGAGTGCAACACATGGCGGACCGGATCAGTGCGTTTGATGGGTTCATCGGCGTGGGATCGAGACGGCGATATCGCAAGAATACGCGCGTGAGCAAGCTTCGCTGAAACACTTGCCGACACGCGAACACAAACCCGCACAAATCCCCGTAGATTCAAGACAGACGCGGGAGAGCCGCCTACCTACACTGCGGCTTCCTCTCCCTCGAACGCTCCCATTGTGCGCAAACGTCTGTCTCACCTTTGTCTTTCGACGCTCGGCCTGACCGGTGTCTCACTGGCGCACGCCGAGAACATCTATATGTTCTCGCTCGCCACCGGCATCGCACCGCGATATGAGGGTAGCCGCGATTATCGGCCGGTCGTCGCGCCGGTTATCGCCGCCCAGTTCGACAACGGCTTTTTTCTCAGCCCCATGGAAGGCGCCGGCTACAAGAAGGAATTTGCGAACGGCTTGTTTGTATCGACGGCGCTCGATTACGACTTCGGCCGCAGCGACAGCAATCGCACCGACCTGCCCGGCTCTAATTACCTCAAGGGCATGGGCCGCATTCCGGGCTCGCTGATGCTCTCCGTGCAGGCGGGCGCGCATGTGTTCGGTACATCGACCATCAGCGTGACGCTCGACCAACCGCTCACACATACCGGCCGCGGCTTGAGCGGTCACGTCGCCATGACCGTGCCGTTTCTGCAAACGCCCACGAATCAAGTCGATATCACCGGCTCCATCCACGCGGGCACCGGGCGTTATGCGCAAACCTTCTTTGGCGTTACCGACGCACAAGCGGCCAATAGCAACTTCCGGCCTTATTCGGTGAAAGGCGGTATCGACAGCGAAGGTTTCGGTCGGCTGGACCGCGACCGTCTTCTCCCCACGATGGTCCATGCACACCGAAGCTGGCGCAAGCCGTCTTATCGGCAATTCCGGCGACAGCCCGATCGTGCAGAAGAAGGTCAATTACTTCGCGATATCGGCGCTGACCTACCGCTATTGATCCCAGCTCGTTCCCGTCGATCCTTTACGACCCTGTCCTGTTACCGAACGGAGCACACAATGTTCGCATGGCAAACCCCTCTCAACTACGCCTCCTGTGCTTCCCGCACCTGGCCTGAACGCCCGGCGCCTCACAGACAGGCACGTCCGGCCGGTGTGGTCAGTCTTGTACTCACGGGGGCGACGGGTTTTATCGGCGGGAATGTGCTGGTTTCGCTGGTCAATGCCGGCTTGCTGGACCGCGTGGTGTGTCTCGTGCGTGCCGCCGACATCAGCGAGGCGATCGCGCGGCTACGCGCTTCAGCCGCGCGGTGCGGCTTGCCTCACGTACAAGCGGAGCGTTTGAGCGCGGCGAACGTGATCGTGGGCGAACTGGGCGGCGAGTTCTGCGGCGCCGATCTCGCGCGTCTTCGCGACGCATCTCACGTGATCAACTGCGCCGCAATGGCATCGTTCTCGAGCAGCCCGCAAGTGCTCGATATCAACGTGCGCGACACGTTGCGCTTTGCATCGCGTTTCGATGGAAGCGCCGCGCTGCAACGCTTCCTGCACGTCAGCACCGCAATGGCATGCGGCACGCAATGCGGCGGCAACGTGCGGGAGTCGGCGTTTTCGCAGGCGGACACGGGACATCTCGTGCCCTACACGCAAAGCAAGCGGGACGCCGAACATCTGCTGCGCAGCAACTTTCCGCGCCTGCCGCTGGTGGTCGCGCGGCCATCGATCGTGGTGGGGCATACCGTGCTGGGGACACTGCCGTCGGCGAGCATTTTCTGGGTGATGCGCGTGGTGCATGGCGCGCGCCGTTTCACCGCACGCGCCATGAGCCGGCTCGATGTCGTCTCCGGCGACGATTGCGCACGCGCGCTGATGCTGCTTGCCGTGAAGCCGAATCTGGCGTTCGACCTGTACCACGTGTCGGCGGGAACGGAAGCGCCGACTATCGGCAAGATCCTGATCGCGATGGACGAAGCCACCGGCATTCACGGCCGCCGCTACACCATTTGCGGCGAGCGCGATTTTCGCAAGATGGCGCGCGAGGTTGTCGGCCGCGAGAACTCGGCGAGCGGCCGGCTGATCGAACACGCGCTGCGGCTGTATGCTGGCTTTGCCGCGCTCGATTACACCTTCGACAACCATCGTCTGCGCGATGAAATCGGCTTCGAGCCATTGCCGTTCACCGACTATGTCAGCGAATGCGTGCGTACATCGCGGGGCGTGGGCATTGTCGAGCAGATGCGCTGGGACTTCAAATAAACGGTTCGCGCGGGACTGCGCCGCAATGACAGCTTCCTGCATGACCCGGCATGTAGAAGTGCTCCATGTAAGGACGACCATTCAAGCATGCTTGAGGTTACACGCTTAGAATCGAATCACGTTCTTCGATACCAACCTCAAGGTGCTCCCATGACGCGTAAAAGTGCGATCGTGATTGGCGTAGGTGCGGAACTCGGCCTGGGTGCCGCGCTCTGCAAACTGATTGCGCAGCAGGATTATCACGTGTTTGTCGCGGGCCGTTCGCTTGAAAAGCTCGACACCGTCGTGCGCGCGATTACGGCGAACGGGCATCACGCCGAGTCAGTCGTAACCGATGCAACATCGGAACCCGATGTCCTCGATCTCTTCGATAAAGCCATGGCGTCCCGCGAAGGAATTGAACCGCCGTCGCTCGTCATCTATAACGTCGGCAATAACAGGCGCGTCGACTTTCGCGATTTGAGCCTCGACGATTTCGAAAGCTTCATGCGCACGGGACCCGTGGGCGCATTCCTCGTGGGCCGGGAAGCTGCGCGCAGACTCGTGCCGCTGGGACGCGGCACGGTGATCTTCACGGGTGCTTCAGCGAGCCTTCGCGGCAAGCCTGGCTTCGCTCACTTCTCGGCATCGAAAGCGGGCGTGCGCATGATCGCCCAAAGCATGGCGCGCGAATTCGGGCCGCTTGGATTGCACGTCGCGCATGTGGTGGTGGACGGGGGTATCGACGGTGAAAGGCTCAGGACTTCGCGTCAGCAAGCCGTTGCCGAACGTGGCGAGAATGGCTTGCTCAACGTCGATGCAATCGCCGAAACGTTCTGGGCCATTCACGTGCAACATCCGTCGGCGTGGACGCAAGAAATCGATTTGCGGCCGTTCAAGGAATCGTTCTAGTTTCCGGGGCTGATCGCAAATCATCAATTGCGGTCAGCTCCCGAATAAGCTCACCTTTTAGATGGTCGAGCGCGGTTTTTTCAGCAGCAAGCGCGTTCGGATAAAGCCCGGCTCTTTCGAAAGTGCCTGGATCAGTCCATTCGATGGCGCGCGGTCCAGATCCGTGACCACATATCCCGTTTCGCCCTGCGTTTGCAGATGCTGCGCGACAATATTCGCGCCCTCCGCCGCAAGCTTCGTGTTGAGCGTGGCGAGCGCGCCCGGCGCATTGCCGTGAACGTTGAGCAAACGCGCGGCTGCGTCGAGCGGTCCCGGATTCACGTGCGGGAAGTTGACGGCCCCGACCGTGTCGCCCGTGGTCAGAAACGAAATCAGCTTGGTCGCGACCTCCGTGCCGATATTCTCCTGCGCCTCCTCCGTGCTGCCGCCGACGTGCGGCGTGAGGATCACATTCGGCAAGCCCTGAAGCACGCTTTTGAATTCATCGGCGTTTGTTTTCGGCTCTTCCGGGAATACATCGATCGCCGCACCGCCCAGCCGCTTCGCGTTCAACGCTTGCGCGAGCGCTTCGATATCGACGACCGATCCGCGCGACGCGTTGATCAGGATTGCGCCGGGTTTGAAGCAGGCGATCGTCTCCGCATCGATCATGCAGTTGGTTTGCGCGGTCGCCGGCACATGGAGTGTGACGACGTCGGCTTGCGATACGGCGTCGGCCAACGATTGCGATGCACGCGCCGAGCCCAGCGACAAACGCGCCTGCACATCGTAATAAACCACGCGCATTCCCATGGCTTCGGCAAGCACGCCAACCTGCGAGCCGATGTTGCCGTAACCCACGATCGCGATCGTCTTGCCGCGCGTTTCGAACGACCCGCTTGCGCCCTTCGCCCACTTGCCCGCATGCGCCTGTACGCTTTTTTCCGGCACGCGGCGCAATAGCAGAATGGCTTCTGCAATAACCAGTTCCGCTACCGAACGCGTGTTCGAAAACGGCGCGTTGAACACCGGAATGCCTGCTTGTGCAGCGGCGTCCAGATCGACTTGCGACGTACCGATGCAAAAGCAGCCAATCGCAAGCAGATGACGCGCGGCATCGATTTCATCGCGCCGGAGATGCGTCGCCGATCGAATCCCGACAAGGTTGTGCGCCTGGAGCGCGCTCAGCAGCTCTGCGCCAGCAAGCGCGCCTGCGCGTCGCTCGACCTCGAGCTTTGACTCGCTGAAACGGGCAACCGCGGTGTCGTGGATATTTTCGAGTAGAAGTACAGAGGTCATGGAACGCTTTTGAGTCGGTGACCTGGGCGTTGTGGGCCCAGCAAGTGGCAAGAGTAAACAAGGGCGCGCAAGTGGTGTCCCCGAACAAGTCGACGCCAAGCAATCGACGTCGTGTTCGATGTTACCGCTTGCAGCGCCCTAGCATTCGCCACCCTACTCGTGATATGGCCTTTATTTCAAGGCTTCACGCATACTTTGTTTGGCGATTCCTTGACTGATTGTTTTCTTGGGAAAACAATCAGTTCGTTTGAAACGTCCCAATACTGTCGGGTATCGCACTAAACTGGGTTCTCATGCCACCAGAGGGAACCGTCAAAGCCATTACTCAGATTCGATCTTATTGAAGGTCGCAGCAAGCAGGAAATCACGACCTTGCTCGATGCTGCGCTTCGTACGTCACCGGCGAGTTTTGAAGCCACGCAGTATGCTAGTAACGTAGGTTTTCTTACGTAACCGCCCCAGAATCCATGTCGATGAATTCCATTGCCAGACGTGCATCGCGGACTTACGCCATGCCTGAGCGCAGCGACCGGCTCGACTTCTATATTCGCGACCAGACCCTGCGCTCCGCCATCACGGAACGGCACAAGCACGACTACTTCCAGATCCAGATCAATCTGGGGGGCGACACGCAGCAGCATATCGGCGATGTAACCCGTGCGTTTCCAACCGGAGCCGTCGCGTTTATCGCGCCGCATCTGGCGCATATGATCCCGCATCCGGCGCAATCGCGGTTTATCGTGATCAACTTCGCGCTGGATTTCCTCGGGCTCGATATCGATGCCTACGATGGCCGTATCGACCTGAACAACGTTCCTGTCGTCCGCTTTCCGGAGCTGGCGCCCTTCCGCTTTCAGAGCGAGCTGGATTTCCAGCTCGCGCCGGCCGATCTCGCCGAGGTGCAACGCATCGTTCGGGTCATGATGGACATCGATGGCACGCGGGGATTTGGCGCCGTCGGCCGCTTGCGCGGATACCTGCTGCAGTTGATCGGACTGGTTTGCGCACGATACGCGGATTCGTTGCTGCACCTCGCGGCGCTCAGCGAGCGGGCCGTCAGCCGCCGCGGCTCAGTCAGCAAGGTGATGCGCCATGTACTCAAGCACCTGAACGACGACGCGCTGTCCCTGCGATCCACCGCGGACGCCGCCGGTTTGACGACGGGGTATGTCGCGCGTTTGATGAAGAAGGAAACCGGACGCACTTTCGTGCAATGGGTCACGGACCAGCGAATCAGCCGCGCAAAAGCGCTGCTCGCCGACGATACACGCCGCGTGAAGGACATCGCTTTCCTGGTCGGCTTTCGCGATGAAGCCTATTTCACGCGGCGCTTTCGTCAGGCTGAGGGTTCATCGCCGACGCAATTCCGTGCAGCGCAATTTGCGGGCCGGTCAGTTTAGTCCAAGGCGCGGGCCGGTTTTGTCCTGCTATGGAAGATGCTCGAAGCATATCGTTCATGGGTGATGCAGCCTTTCTGCACCGACATCCCCATCTCTTCGAGTACCCGATATGACCGAATACGTCTTCGCTCCTTCTCCCATCGTTGCGGTTCCCATCGCCGGATCGACGGCGTCGTTTCCAGTGCGCCGCGTGTTTTGCGTCGGACGCAACTACGCCGATCACGCTCGTGAAATGGGCGCGAACCCGGATCGCGAACCGCCGTTCTTCTTTACCAAACCCACCGACGCCGTTGTGCCCGCGGCAGGAACGCTCGCTTATCCGATGCTGACCGAAGACCTGCATCACGAGATCGAAATGGTGATCGCGATCGGCAAGGCGGGAAGCAGGATCGATCCCAAGGACGCGCTCGATTACGTGCTGGGTTATAGCGTTGGCGTCGATCTGACGCGTCGCGACCTGCAGGCAATCGCCAAGAAAATGAGCCGGCCCTGGGACTGGGCCAAGGGTTTCGATGAATCCGCACCCCTCACGCCCATTCATCTCGCCGACAAAATCGGCCATCCGGGAACCGGCAGGATCTGGTTATCGGTGAATGGCGCAACGCGGCAAACGGGCGATCTCGCCGACATGATCTGGCCGGTCGCGGACATCATCAGCCACGTGTCGCAAGCAGTTGTCATCAAACCTGGCGACCTGATTTTCAGCGGCACGCCGGCCGGCGTCGGCGCGTTGAAGCGCGGCGACAAGGTTGCGGGCGGGGTCGATGGTGTAGCGGAGTTTGAGTTCGAGATCGGCAAGGCGTAGGCGCTTTCCACGCTTTTCGTTCATGCGGTCGCTTGCCTGGATGTGTATAACGTCAACACGTATTCCATTCATCGCGAGCGACCATGAGCAAACCTTTTCCGCCCGACGAACACGGTGGAGACAAGCGCCACCATCTGCGTTTTCATCTGCCGCACATGCATCTTTCATCGGTATTCGGCGATGACTGGTTCGCGCTCAAAGCCGAACGCTTCGCACGGTTCTTCGGCACGCCCACTTTTCTGATCGGACAGACAGTTATTGTCGCGTGCTGGATCGGGGTGAACGTCGCGGGCCTGACGAAGTTCGACATCTATCCGTTTATCTTGCTCAACCTCGCCTTTAGTCTTCAGGCTGCTTATGCTGCGCCGCTGATCCTGCTCGCGCAAACACGGCAGGCTGATCGCGACAAGGTGAATTCGGACGCCGATGCCCGACATCGGGAAGATATCGCCGCAGCGAACGAGGAACGCCAGAAGCAGGCGGCGAAGCAGGCGGATCAACTCGTCGCGCTGCTCGAGCAGAATACGCAACTCACCGAGATCACGCGGCAAATGAGCGAACGCATCGAAGCGCTGACGCTTGAGGTCCACGGCCGATTGGCGCAGGTGAATTTTAAAAATTGAGAGGTGTTCGGTCTCCCGTAAAGGCTCACCTTGGAAGATTCGGCTTTTACCGATGCTGGAAACACTGGATTCAGGTGATGACGATCCGCTTACCAAAATCGAACGCGAAGCTGGAAACCCAGCGTAAAAGGCAAGTCGCTTGATGGTATCGGCGGAATCAAGATGATATTCGCGCCGATACGACCGTACTCGGCCATGATCAAAGGCGCAGCCACGGGCCCGACCTTATGATCGTGGCCAAATCCCCACTTGCCGTAATCGTAGCCCGAGATAACGCCGCCCATGACGGCGAGGCGAACGTAACCCCAATGCGTCAACTCCGGCGCCCACACGCCGCCGCCATAAAATGAAGGCGCTGAAAGCGAATTTCGAAAATATCCGCCAGTCACGGCCCACTGGGGCGAAACCCAACATTCCAGACCCACGCCCGGATTGAATTGATCAAAGTGTTTTTTAGGATGTACGTGGTATGAGCCGATCATGGCGTCGGCCCACAGGCCATCGCCACATATTTCGGCTGCGGTGCCGTAAGAAGGTACGACAAACGCTGCCAGCGCGAAAAGCGCCGTTGGTAACAGAGACTTCTTGGGAATCACCGCTAACGTTTTCATTCGGCCCGGGCCTGTACGTTTACCTTCGCTCGGCAGCAGTCACCGAACGGGCGAGTTTTTTGGTATCAAATCCGAGCGGAACTGTACATGAACGTTCTGTTTATTTGTGTGAAGCTGCGAGGGTTTCAGAGCCCTTGAGTCGCGATTCGTCGCACCTCAGATATCAATGAGTGCTGCCAGGTCTTGATATACGCGTCTAACCAAGAAACTTGATGCGCATAAAGTTTCCGCTTGGCGTGGGGCGACATAACAAGAAGGCCGTGCCGACTTGCGTCTGACACGGCCTCGCTTGCTGATCTACTTCGAATGAAACAACCGCCACTTAATCAAATATTGACAGCGCGGTCGAACCGCTTAGTGCTTCTTCAACGCGTCCTTCATGTCTTCGCGGGCATCGCCTGCGCCTTTCTGCACCTTCCCGGCCGCCTGCTGCACGTCGCCCTTGGCTTCTTGGGCGCGATCACCCGTCACCTTGCCGACGACTTCGTTGACCTTGCCCTTAGCTTGCTTTACTACGCCGTCTTTCTGATCCTTGTTCATCTTCATCTCCTTTCGTATCAAAAGCGCGAATCCGATGTAATGACGTTCGCGGCGCCATGTCAGGAAATGTCCTGACCGTGTAGACAGCATCGCAAATCCATAGTGGGTCCGACAGCCGATGGCGTCTGATTAGCGCGTAGGCGGAATCGCACATCGCGAGCTTGCATCAGCGCGAATCGGAGCGCCGCGATAGAGGGAGATTGCGATAACCACTGTATGTTTGTACAGTATCGTACCTTGCCATTATCGCCGAAAGAGGGAGACAAAAATGGACATCGAAGAAGATCGTATCGACACCCCCGAATTCGCCCGCGTGGTGAGAGACCTTAAGCGAATCACACGCGAGGTTGCGCATCGCTATATCGTGCAAGGAGTCCCACTATCGTGGCGGCTCCTGCTTGCAATCGAAGCAGAGGCTCTCGCGGATCTTGGTTTTGCCGGCCGGCACGAGTCAGCGCTCAGGGCTCTGTTTGCACGCCCGGTTGACCTGAGCTTTCCCGAAACAGACGATCTTGTAGACTTTCGCAGGTCCAATGCGCTGCCGCCCGTGTTTGCATTCGCAGTTGATGCTTACGACCAGGCCGCACGCGCCGGGCATCCCGAGTTAGCGGTTGCAGTTACGCTTTAAAAGCGGCTTCGCCCGCAGGTTCACCTCTAAGGATCATTCCTGATGCCCCTGAACGCCAGGACCGACGACATTTTCGAGCGAGAGCGCGCGAGTTGGTACGCCGATCCGGTAAGTGCGTTCGATGCGTGGATGGCCGGTCAGGCATTCAAGGCATCGTCAGCGAACGTCTACCGCGCGCAATGGGGCCTGTTTGTTGAATGGCTGGACGTCAAACGCGTCAATCTCAAGACCGTGGACCGGCCCGCCATCGAACAGTTTGTAACCCAACTGGATATCCGGAAACCACAGCGCGTACGCTATCTACGGCTCATCGAGCGCGTGCTGGACCATGTTCGTCAGATAGAACTCGCGTCCACGAATCCTGCTCGGTTTATTGCACAAGATGGCGAAGCACCCTGGCGGGATGCACGGGAGAACGAGCCAACCGGTTTTCTATCGCACAACGAGCGCGCGGCGCTGGTCGCCTACCTTTTCTCGCCGATTGGTGATTTATCGGCCGGTCAACGCTGGCGTGAAAGCAGGGACCGTGCACTCGTCGGCGTATTTCTTGGCGGGGGAGTGAAAACGGGAGAGGCGGCCGCGCTGACCGTTAGTAGCTTTGACTGGAATCAGCCATGGCTCACAATCGAAGCCTCAAATTCCGCGCTCATACGACAAACCCGGCTCGCGCCTTTCGCCGTCGCGTTGCTTGATCAGTGGATCAGCGAACGAAAAACCGCCGGATTGCCAGGCGACCTGTTATTTCCGTCTACCGCGTCGGGGCGGATCATGCACAAGGCCACGATGCTGCGCTCTATCGATGCGGTTACGCTGGCCGCCGGTATTGCAGATTCCCGGGTAGCTCGCGCCAGTCCCCAGACCTTGCGCAACACATTTGCCGCGGACCGGTTTGAAAGCGGAACGGTGCCCGAGCAGGTCGGACAGTGGCTGGGATTTCAGCAAGACATCTCAGCGCACAGGCTGCATCGGGCGTGGGAACGCTGGAAAGGTGAGGAAATACGGGAGCGTGATTTGGCCCATGCAAAGCATGACGCTTCGCTTGCGGACGAACGATCCGCCGGAAAATCAGGTCCCGAATAACCTCACCTTTCGACTTGCTGGCTCGCATCGAGCATTTCTGAGGTCTTGAAACATGCGACAGCCATAATCCGTGACGCCGTGGCACCCGACGATCGCTCACAATCAGGGCACGAAAGCTCGAACTCGTTTCCGTGCTGAGCAAGTTCGGGCTCACCAGCCATGCATGTTGGACAACGCGACGGCAGCACGATAAACGCGTCGACTTCGGTGCCGAGCGCCAGAATTTCGTTGTTCAATAACCGTCCTTCTTCGACCAACGAGCAAATGAGCCGGGCTGCACTTCTACTGATTCCGCTTTGCGCGCGAAGGGTGTCGCGCTCGGAGGAGAGTTCATCGATTTCGTCGGATTTCTCGCGCAGTTGCAGCTCAAGTCGGTCGGCGCGCGCTTTCGCAGTGCTGAGTTGCTGGATGAAATCAAATTCTTTCTGACTGGCCTGGCGCACACTCGTCTGGTACGTCGCGGCCATGCCGCGAAGCGAATCGAGTTCAACCAGCATCGGTTTGACGCGCCGCTCAGCCTCACTCACCGCGTCCTTGATCTGCTGCGCATAGTGCTCCGTGTTCTGCCGCAATTCGTAATTCAAGGTATCCAGTCGATCACGTAACGTGGCGTTTGTCAGTTGTTGGGCATCGAGACGTTTGGTCAGGGCATCGTTTTCACCCTCCAGACGCTGGATTAACGCGTGGAGACCGCCCTGAGCGTTTAAATCCCGGTCACGGAGCGCATGCATTTCTGCTTCCAATGCAGAATTGTGTGCCAACGCCGCGTCCGCCCGCGCTTCGCTTCGTAGGAGCGCTTCATTGACGGTAGCGAACCGTACTTCGAAATCGTGAAGACGACTCAATGCGGTGTCCGCGTCGCTCTTTGCTGCGTTACGTTCTATCTCGAGCGATTGACTCGCTAAATGCCTTGCTTCCTGAAACAGTTGCCCAAGGAGTTCGCCTGCGCGCTCCTGCAAAGCATCGGGAATCGCGCCACCATCGATGCGAATTCGGGACGCCGACCTGATTCGGGTCCAGAACGCATCGATATCCTTCGGGATGTCGCTTGCGCTTCCGGTCTGAGTTAGGTCCCTTACGGTAGCCATGGATGGCCGGATGCCGAAATCGAAGAAGAGCCGCTTGCATGCATGTTGCGAAAGGTCTTGCCTTCGTGCGCCATTGGCTTTTAAGTCAGCAAGCTCAGTACGCAGATCGAGGCGCTCTTCATCATTCATAAACCCTCCCGGCACTTATTTCGTTCGATACATAATACATTACGTAGCGATCACTACGATTCCAAAGAAAGCTGAGAACTAAGCAGGCTTTGCACGCGCTCGTGCTCCGTTACGCCAAAATCACCTTCCGACGGCAGTGGTTTCCGTGAAACATGTAGAGCTTAATAGCTTAACTTGTTGATTACTAGCAGTTTGTTTAAGCCGTGACTGCTTCGACGATGTTTCACGAGTCGAAGGGGTGTAACGGTTCTCTATCTAGAATCTCCCTGTCTTGAGAGTATTAGAAGTAAACACCTTTGAACCCTAGTTAAAAACGTTAACGCCACAGCAAACCCTTATGGAGTAAGGCTTTCCGGACGCAAAGGTGAGTGTCTGCGGGATAGAAGGTGAGCGCTGACGGGGGCTGGAGGTGATGGGGTTCAGGAACGACAGTGAGTCATCACGGGAGCATCCGTGAGCGGATTCGGGAGTCGTGCCGTTTTGACAGGTGAGATTATTCGGGAGACCCCGTAGTGAACAAGCCCGCCCAGTAGACAAGGAGCATCTGCGACATCAATTTGTTAAGTGAGTGTTTGCGGGGGCTAAGAAAACGCAAAAAATCTAGTTATAATCGGTCATTATTACCTAATGGTGAGGGTTCACGGGGGCCAACGTCACTCGAGGGTGAGGTTTTACAGGCGCCAAGACCGAATGCTTGCATGATCGCCTGCGATGTTTGCGGCTTAAGGTGAGGAGTTACGGGAGGGTTCGGGAGTGAAGTTTCAACCTTAAAGGCCTAATATTCTCGGTTTTAAGGGGTATTTCAGCTAGCGGCGGTAAAGGTGAGCTTTTTCGGGAGGCATCAACCGTCATTTGCTATGCCAGCGAGTACCCAGTAGTGATCCATCGGTGAGCGTATTCGGGAGCCCCTCTTGCACCTCGACGTTTTTAAACCACCGCTCGTCATCTGAAAACCCTGACTTCATCACCTAACATGTTGATAGTAATAAGAATATAAGGCAGATGCCGACAGCTTCTCGTGCTTAGGGTGAGACTTTTCGGGAGGCTGCGATTTGAGTAGAAGTCGGCGCCACAGACCTTAGATCCTTGGCTAAGGTGAGCTTTTGCGGGGTCTTGGATCGTCGTAATCGGGCGTGTCCGGCGGATTTGGCACACGGCTGGACCTCGAAATCGCTTGGATGTGCCGCAAAGGTGAGGCTTTACGGGAGGTGCCCCATCGTTTATTTCAGGCCCGGGTGTCATCGTGGGGACGAAGGTGAGGGAATTCGGGAGCAGTGATGGTCCACGCGGATGGGCACATCACTCGGTGTTTAAAGCAGAATGAGGCTTCAAAGCGAGGTAACGGTGAGTGTTTTCAGGAGCGCAATCGTCAGGAATCAAGAGAAACAGCATTCGTAAGTGGTATTCAATGAGAATTTGGCAGCTTCTGCACGGAGAAAGCCCCTTTTCGACGATAAGCAGTTTTGGCGGAAGACATGCGGAATCGAAAATTTTTTTTGGGTGAGGTAATACGGGATCGTAGTTCGGGCGCCAAAATATAAGCAAAAGCATGCGCCAAACCGTTTACCCGCGTGGCGCGGGGATACGCAAGGCGGACGACGAACGGTGAGGGTGAGAACTTTCGGGAGCGCACCTCAGTGAGTTCAGTGCGCAAGTTGCTGATCACCGCTCAAGGGTGAGTTTGTGCCTGTAGACGAGCGTCACCGTCGCCGGTATCCTTTCCCAAAATTCTCCCTGACACCAAGCATGGCAACCAAACGCGCGAAGAAGACTGACGTGGTGAGCCCGAGTTCGGCGGAGCTGCGAAAAGCCGTTGAGGCTATTGCGATTCAGCCCAAGAGCGGAAAGATCACCCTGTTGACTCGCAAGTTGTTCAACGTCTTGCTGGCAGTCGCACAGCAGGCCGACGAATCTGGTGATACCTATCGGGCGTTGCTGTCGGATATCGTCGCAAATTCAGCGTTCGATTCCAACGATACCGCTTTGGTCAAAGAGCACCTGCGCCGGATGGTGTCGGTTCAGGTCGAGTGGAGCACGGGCACCTCCAGCCAGAAGCCAGGCCGGAAATGGGGGATATCGACGTTGATCGCGGACGCGGAAATTCTTGAGGATCCCGCGACCAGGCGCGTGTGGGTTGAATTTTCCTTCGCACCGAAGATCAAGAAAAAGCTGCTGGATCCGGTGCAATACGCTCGCCTGAGTCTGCAGTTTCAGAGTCAGTTGCGAAGCAGCGCCGGCCTGGCTCTCTACGAAATCTGCGTCCGATATCTGACGAATCCGAGTCATCTCACCATGCGTGAGACGTGGGAATGGTGGCGGCCGATCTTGTCGGGCACACCCGATACCGAAGCCGGCGACGAAGCGAAGCGCGAATACAAATATTTCAAGCGCGACTATCTCCGGCCGGCCATTGCCGAAGTCAACGCGGTGACAAATATTTTCGTCGAGTTGATCGAACACAGGGAAGGACGACGAGTCGCGGAGATCCAGTTCCGCGTAACTGAGCGCAAGCAACCCATGCTTGCACTCGATGAACACCCGAATGTCTTTGACAGTACGCTGGTTGATCGGATGGTCAAGATCGGCATACCCCTGAAAGATGCTCAAACGCTCTACGCGGACAGCGAGGAAAACCGGATTCGGGCGGCATTGCAAATGACCGAGCAACGGATGCGGAGTACCTCGTTGCCCCCGGTAAGAAGCGCGGCGGCGCTATTCAAAGATGCTTTGAAAAAGGGTTACGCGCCCCAACTCGAGGCGTTGCCTGCGGCAACGACCCCCGCGAAAACCAACGGCGCGCCGGCAGACGATCTCAAGGCGCGCCTGCTTAGCGAGTTTTCGGTTTATCGTCGGAAGGAAGCTCGCGCGCTGTACGAGGAGCAAGGTGAGTCGGAACGTGAACTGGCGCGCCAGACCTTCGAGGAAGATGTACTTCCGGAGCTCGGCGGTCACATGCGCGACGACTGGCGTAAGCGCGGACTCGACTCGAAGATGGGGGAAACGTCCTTTTTCGATTGGCTCGCACGCAAGACTTGGGGAGAGCCGACCGATGGGGATCTGCTCGCGTTCACACTGAATCAGAACCGCGCAGCGTAGACTCAAACGGCGGTTGTACGGCGCAAGACTTCGTGTCTGGCGCCGTGGTGGATGAGTCGCTACGGGACTACGGGTTACCAGATTCTGTCTGCAGCATCATTTCTATCTGCTGCAGCAGCGCGTCGCGCTTATCCTTCGACAGGCCACGCAATCGCAACTCAAGTCGGTCATCGCCGTAGGTTTTAAGATCGCCCACGGCAATTCCCTCCAGTTTGATTTCCAGTCGCTGAGCATAGCGTTGGCGACCGGTTGGCTTCGGTGTCTCTTGCGCGCTTGCGCGTCCCTTCACGATGTCCGCGACTTGTCGGGTACTCAGATCGTCGGACGCAATCTTGTTGATCAGGCGCAGCGTCGCATCCGCGCCTCGTGCACTGTGGAACCGCGAGACCTGATACGCCATGTTCGAGCCGAACCGGTCTGGCCGGGCAACCATCTCGTGCATCACATTTTCGGGTAGCTTCGCGATAGCCAGCGCGACCGCGATGGTCGATTCGTCCAGACCTAGATGATCGGCGAGTTCCCGCTGACTTTGAAAGTAGTTTTCTTCAAGGAAACGCTTCCAGACGACAGCGTTGTCGAAGACTGTCTGGGAGTCGCGCTGTACGTTCAGATCATAACCAAGCTTATAGCTTTCGATCCCGATCGGGAGGTCGATCACAATCGCCTTCACTGTTTCCTTATTGGCTTCTTTAAGAGCACGAACTCGCCGCCCTCCATCGCTTACAAAGAAAGTGCCGGGATTATCATGGTCGGGTATCACGTGAATGGCCTGCTGCTGACCTTGCTTGGCCAGGTTGACGGCCAGTTCGGCGATCGACGCTTTCAGGTAAAAGTGGCGAGGATTAAATGGGCTCGGTTTGATTGCTTTCAACGGCAACTCGATCACTTGACCCTGAACGTAACGATTTTTGCGGCGCCAGTTTTTGAACGCATCCGATTCCGGATTCTGTGTGTCACCTTCGTATTCGGCTTCAGTGTATCCGCTGGACCTGCCGGTCACTTGCTTGTCGTTGCCAGCCTCTTGATTAACGATTTCGTCGATCGCGTTAATGCGATCTAGCGCCGTGCGCTTCTCGCTGCTCGTTGTGTCGGGCCGGGCCTTGAAGCCTTTGGCAAACGGATTCGGTTTCATTCGGGGTCCTTTATGCGCATAAAGTCAGGGAAGCATGGCGAGAACTTCGTCTGCACACGCACGTATTTCGGCCGCGGCAAGGCGTGAACCTCTGTCGCTCATCTGGAGCACGGTCTGACCCAAAGCCATTGCCTGCTTGTAGCACTCCCGTGTTGGGATCTGCGTCTTGAGCAAGGGGAAGCCCAATTCTTCGAGAGCCCGCTTCAGTTCTCGAGTCAACATCCGCTTCTCCTCGGTCTTGTTAAGGAGAAACACCGCATGCAGGTCTTCGTTCATGACCTGCGCTTGCTGGATGAGCTTAACCAGACCTACGCTTGACCAATAATCAGCAGGGGATGAGGACGTCGGAACTATGGCAACGGTTGCGGCGAGAAGCACCACACCAGAAACCTTCTCGGTGATGGATGGCGGACAGTCAACCACGATGATGTCGTAATCATTCACGAACTTCTTGATCTCGCGATGGATCTGAGCGCCTGCCTCGGAAAGATTCACGATGGGAAACGGAATGCCACTCGCCTCGTCCGACGCGGCGCTGGCCCAATGCACTAGGGTATTTTGGCCGTCAGCGTCTACGACGAGCACCCGTTTCCCCTTTTCGTGAAACGCAGCGCCTAAGTGCATTGCGATCGTGCTCTTACCCACTCCACCCTTTTGTTGCGTGATCGCAATGATTTCAGCTGCCACGTTTTGCTCCCAAATTTAGCTTTTTGAATTTTACATTAGAAGCTGAAAAATTCTAGCGATAACGTAGGTGGTTGGCCGTTCGGTCAAGAAATCGGCGGAGTTTATGCGCATAAAGTCGACTTGCGACTTATGCGTCAAGGTTCGATGGCGTGGACAGTACTATCGCGGCCCGTGCTGGAGTCTAATTTTTGCGACCGAGTGGCGAGCCTTTGCGTCAGCGGCTTACTGGCCTGCGCAGACCGCACGTTGCTTTATGCGCATAAAGTCCGGCCGACTATGACTTAGAGCAAGACAAACATGAACGGCGCTCACAGGATGAGAGGCTCGTTTCCGTTTGGGTGGTACCCATCGCGCATGTGCTTGACGCGATCGAGGGAGAGCTTGCTGTGTAGTCATGTAAATGTCGATGCTCAAATATAGTGATCAAAAAAAATACGGCTAGAACTACCGGTGGTCTATTCACAACCCCGCTACCGTTCCACGATGCCGCTCCAAGCATCCCGTAAGCAAGCACTCGTAAAATCGCGGCCACTAAGCGGCGGCGAACAGCCGCGGGTACGCTAGCCTCTTCTTTCAATCAGCCAAAGGCATTTCAGTGCATCTGACTTCGACTTTCGCCGCGTGGTCCGACCACGACACGCGTCTTCTCATCGCATGCGCGCTCGGATTGGCATCGATCATTGTTCTTATTAGCGCGCTGAAGCTGGCGCCGTTTTTATCGATACTCGTTGGTACTTTCGTCGCTGGCTTTACCGCAGGCTTGCCACTTGAGGCCGTCGCGAGCGCTTTTAGTAAAGGCGCGGGCGGCCTGCTGGGCGACGTCGGGATCATCATCGCGCTCGGCGCGATGCTCGGTGCATTAATGGCGGAGTCAGGCGCTGCCGACAGGCTGGTCTCGACCATTCTCGATCACTCCACGCCACGGTCCTTGCCCTGGTTGATGGCGCTGGTGGCAATCGTGATCGGCTTGCCGCTCTTTTTTGAAGTCGGCCTTGTCATGATGGTGCCGATCATCTTCGTGATGGCGCGCCGCTCGAAACAGCCGATCTTACGGATCGCAATCCCGGCGCTGGCCGGCATGACGACGCTGCATGCGCTGCTGCCGCCGCACCCGGGCCCGCTTATCGCGGTGAGCGCACTGCATGCGGATCTTGGAATTACGATGGGTCTTGGTTTCATCATCGCAATTCCTGCTGTGATCCTCGCAGGCCCCGTGTATGGGATATGGCTGTCGCGCCGGATGCACGTCGACGAACCGGAGGAGATGGGCAAGTTGTTTGCATCGAAGATGGATGGTGCCGGTGCGCTCGACGCCCCCAGCTTCGGTATCTCGCTCTTGACGATACTTTTGCCCGTATTGTTGATGCTCGGCCGAACCGTAGCGAAACTAGCGGTCAAGCCCGAAACGCTGCTATTCGATACGCTCAATTTTCTCGGTGAGCCGCTGATTGCTCTTGGACTCACCGTTCTATTCGCAATCGTTGCGTTGGGCTGGACGCGTGGCATGCCGCGCGACAAAGTGAGTGGCATCCTGCGCAAAAGCCTGCCGCCTATCTGCGCGCTGCTGTTGACGATCGGCGCCGGTGGCGGCCTGAAGCAAACGCTGGTGTTGGGAGGCATCAGCACCACGATCGGGAAGATTGCCATCGGTTCGCACATGCCGCTCATTCTGCTGGCATGGCTGATCGCCGTTGCGCTGCGCCAGGCGACCGGCTCGGCCACGGTCGCGACCACAACGACGGCGGGCATCATCGCCCCGGTCGTGGCAGGGCTGAGCGCGACACACAACTCGCTGCTGGCGCTGGCGATTGGCGCGGGGTCGGTCTTTTTCTGCCACGTGAACGACGCCGGTTTCTGGATGATCCGCGAATACTTCGGTCTGCAGCTGAAACAGACGGTGTACGTCTGGTCGGTGCTTCAGACGATCGTCTCAGTGGTCGGCCTGGCGCTCACGCTGGTGATGTGGGGCGTGCTCACATAAGCACTGACGTGAAACGTGGGCAGATTGGCGAGGCAAGCGGAACTCCGAATCTAAAATGAGAAAAAAGGAGATCGATCATGCTTGCCTTGCGCCCCACCTGTGAATGCTGCGAAAAGCCACTCCCGCCAAACGCCCGTGACGCCATGATATGCAGCTTTGAATGTACCTTCTGCGAATCGTGCGCGCTGTCACGGCTTCAAAACGTATGCCCGAACTGCGGCGGCGGCTTCCAGTTTCGCCCGATCCGTCCGAAAGCGCGACTCGACAGCCGCCCGGCCTCGACGGAAGTCCATCCAGCGGGCATAGATGAACACCAACATCGTGCGTTCCTGGATCGCTACGGCTCCATTGCGCCCTTTGATCGATAACATCTGCCGCCCCCTAGGGAATTCACCGATCTGAGCGCCGCTCATACCGGTGCGCAGTAATCATCGATTCCTCCTCGGCGGCGCTGGCTCTCACAATCTGTTCATCGATCCACTCCTTGAACGGAAGCCAACATGCCAACACCCCAATCCGAGCGCACTCTTCACATTGGCGAAGGTTTTGAAGGGCCGGGCGTCAATCTCGCCCATATCAATGTGCTTGTCGGACCCCGCAGCGGTCCTGCTGGACAGGCATTCGCGACCGCGCTCGCTACGCCGTCGGCGGGCCACGCGCCGTTTGTCGTCATTGCTCGGCCGGGTGTTCCTACCAAGCCCCTGACGCTGTACGTGAACAAGGCGCAGATTGCCAATGAGTTCCACGGGAACGCGACGTGGGGCGCTTCGCAGGCGGGCATCGCAAAGGCCGTCGCTGAATCGCTCGAAGACGGCACGTTGCCGCCGGAAGCGGAAAACGACTGGGTGGTCGTATCGGCGAACTGGGTCAATCCGTCAGCTGACGATCTGGATGCCGTGTTCCGCAACAATTATCGCGCGACTAAAAACGCCATCAAGGCGGCCATGAAAGGTCTGCCGTTAAAGCGCGACGTATTCGCCGCGGCGCGTGAAGTGTCGAATCCCTTCTATACCCCGAGTTCGTCGCAAGCCGCCCTCTAAAAAACCGCATACGGGTGTCGCATGCCGGCGCTCTACGGAGAATTGAATAATGGAATACGTTCGACTAGGCCAGTCCGGCCTGAAAGTGTCGCGCTTGTGTCTTGGCACCATGAACATGGGAACGCCGCAATGGAAACCGTGGATTTTCGACGAACAAAAGAGCGAGCCCATTGTTCGCCACGCGTTGGACGCAGGCGTGAACTTCATTGATCTCGCTGATTTCTATTCGTTGGGCGTGGGAGAAGAAGTGGTTGGCCGAATCCTTGGACGCCTTGCACGGCGTGAGGAAATCGTGGTCACCACCAAGGTCGGCTACGACATGGGCGAATATCAAAATGCGGGCGGTCATTCACGCAAGCACGTGCTCGATGGTATCGACGCATCCCTGCGCCGGCTGGGCATGGATTACGTCGACATCTATATGCTCCATTATTTCGACACTACCACGCCCGTTGAAGAAACCATGGCAGCGCTGGACGATATCGTCCGGTCGGGCAAGGCGCGTTATATCGGTGTGTCGACCATGTACACGTGGCAGCTTGCAAAAATCATTCAGGTTTGCGAACGAAATGGCTGGCACAAGCCGATCAATATGCAATTGCAATTGAACTTGGCATACCGCGAGGAAGAGCGCGAGATGATGCCGTACTGCGCGGACCAAGGTCTGGGTGTATCCGTATTCAGCCCGCTGGCGCGAGGGCTGTTGACGTGCGACACCGCGTCTACGCGTAACCAGACTGACTTCTTTACATCGCAGATGTACGGCGATGCGGCATCCCGTGAGATCGCCGCCTCTGTTGAGCGCGTCGCCCGGAGACGCGGCGTGAGCGCCGCGCAAATTGCCCAGGCGTGGGTACTGCAGCGCAATGGCGTGGCGAGCATGCTGGTCGGCGCAGATTCACCGGCCCAGTTCGACAGCGCACTTAACGCGCTCGGTATGGAACTCGACGCGGACGAGCTTTATGAACTCGAGCGCAACTACACCCCGTGTGATGTCATCAACGATTACACAGCCGGCCGCCGGGTCGCGCGTGAAGCACGCGAGCCGCAGGGCGCTTTTGTTCAGGCAATGAAGGACGCGGCATGAATCTTCTTCGAAAAGAACACTACATCGATGGTGTATGGCAGAGCAGCGCTGAGACCTATTCGGTCCTGAATCCCGCAACGGCAGACGTGATCGCAGTTGTCTCGAAAGCGGGCGCGCGTGAAACGCAGCAAGCCATTCAGGCAGCGGAGGACGCGTTCCCAGCCTGGCGCGCGCTGACCGCAAAGGAACGCGGCGCTCGGGTGCGGCGCTGGGGCGAGCTGATGCTCGAGCATCGCAATGCCCTCGCCGAATTGCTTACGCGAGAGCAAGGAAAGCCGCTCGCGGAAGCACAAGGGGAGGTCGCTTATGCAGCGAGTTTCCTCGAGTGGTTCGCTGAAGAGGCGAAGCGCAGTTATGGCGATGTCATTCCGAGCTCGAAGGCTGGATCGAAGATCATCGTCACGCGGGAACCGGTCGGCGTGGTGGCGGCCATCACGCCGTGGAACTTCCCCCTCGCAATGATCACGCGCAAAGCCGGACCTGCGCTGGCGGCGGGCTGTACGATGGTCCTCAAGCCGTCTGAGGAAACGCCGTTGAGCGCTTTGGCTCTGGCCGTACTCGCCGCAGAGGCAGGAATCCCGGCGGGCGTGTTCAATGTCATCTCGGGCGACGCTGTGGCAATCGGGGCGGAGTTGACTGCGTCGCCGGTCGTACGCAAGTTGTCGTTCACTGGCTCGACGCGGGTCGGCAAACGTCTTGCAGCCCAATCCGCACACACGCTGAAGAAGCTTTCCCTGGAACTCGGCGGCAACGCGCCATTTATCGTATTCAACGACGCAGATCTGGACGCCGCCGTGCAGGGCGCCATGGCATCGAAATTCCGTAATACCGGCCAGACGTGCGTGTGCGTGAATCGCTTCTTTGTTCAGGCGGGGGTTTATGCCGAGTTCACGCGGCGTCTGACGCTTGCCGCCGGCAAGCTTCGCGTAGGCAACGCGCTCGAGCAAGAGGTTGATCAAGGCCCGCTTATCAACCATGCCGCGTTGAAAAAGGTCAATGATCACGTGCAGGACGCCGTGGCCAAAGGCGCAACTGTCATGACGGGCGGTCGTGCCCATTCATTGGGTGGCACGTTCTACGAACCAACCGTGCTGGCCCATGCGAACCAAAGCATGTCGATAGCGCAGGAAGAAACGTTCGGCCCGGTCGCCGCCTGCTTCCAGTTCGAAACAGAGGCTGAGGCAATCAAGCTTGCCAACGACACACCCTTCGGACTCGCCGCGTACTTCTATACCCGCGATCTGGGCCGAGCATGGCGTGTCGCGGAAGCACTCGAGACGGGCATGGTTGGCATCAATGAGGCAATCATATCCACCGAAGTGGCGCCGTTCGGTGGCGTCAAGCAATCGGGTCTGGGCCGCGAAGGTTCCAGATACGGACTCGACGAATACATGGAACTTAAATACATGATGATCAGCGGCCTGGCGGCGACCGAACGTTGATTGTCGCTAATCGATTGTAACCGCGTTGTTGCTGTCGCATACAGCTGGCAGCAACGCGAGTAAGTGAAGAACAAACAGGAGACGCAGTGAGTCATCAGGACACCCCAAGTAGTGCCATCCCCAATGGTCCCGGACCACATGCAGGTATGGCGCCAATCCGCACACCCGACAATTCGGCCTCGAAGCCCATGCTGCTCGATGACATTCCGCTGAACCGCTTCCATGTGAAGATCGCGGGCCTGACTTTCGGCGCGCATTTCACCGAAGGTTACGCGTTGGGCACAGTGGGATACGCGCTGGCCTCGATGAACCGGCAGATGCCGCTCGATTCGTTCTGGATGGGTGCAATCGGCAGCTCGGCGTTGATCGGCATTTTCCTTGGCAGCCTGATCTTCGGGCGCCTGTCTGATCGGCTTGGCCGCCAGCGCATTTTTCTCACCAGTTTTGTCATCATTACCATTGCCGCATTCCTTCAGTTCTTCGCCACATCGCCGCTGGAATTGTTTGCGCTTCGGGTTTTGATCGGCTTCGGTATGGGCGGCGACTTCACGGTCGGTCACGCCATCCTGGCAGAATTTTCGCCTCGCAAGCATCGTGGTGCGCTCCTCGGATCGTTCAGCGTTGTCTGGACGGTCGGTTACGTGGTGGCGAACGTACTCGGCATGTCGTATGGAGAAGCCAGTCCGGATGCATGGCGCTGGCTGCTTGCATCGGCGAGTCTTCCTGCATTCATCGTCCTGCTGCTGCGCATTGGCACGCCAGAGTCTCCGCGCTGGCTGCTCGGAAAGGGGCGGGTGAAGGAAGCGCACGATGTGGTCCGCAAGCATTTCGGCCCCGACGTCATTCTCGACGCTGAAGATAGCAGTCATGTTGGCGGTGGAAAGCACGGTTACGCACGGCTATTTCAACCTGACCTGATTCGCAGGACATTGTTCAACTGCGGATTCTTTGTGTGTCTCGTCATTCCGTATTTCGCGATCTACACATTCTTGCCAGGCATCTTGAAAGTGATCGGGCTGAGTGGTGGTTTCGGTGCGGACCTGTTGCTCAACGCTGTACTGGTCATAGGTGCGGTGCTCGGAATCTGGCTCACCATCAAGTTGCCCCGCCGGCACTTTTTGATTGGATCCTTTGCCGTGACCTGCGCCATGCTGGTGGCCATGAGCCTGCTGCCGTCATCTGCAACGCTTGCGATGATCGCTGCGTTTGCTGTTTTCACATTGACCATGTCGGCATTCAGCAATCTGGTTGGCGTGTTTCCGCCCGAATGCTTTCCAACCGAAGTACGCGCGTCAGGCGTTGGACTTGCCATTGCGTGCAGCCGGCTTGGCTCGGCAATCGGTACGTTCTTGCTACCGGTCGGCATCGCGCAGATCGGGTTTCACTACACCATGATGATTCTCGCCGCTGTTCTGCTTGTTGGCATGATCGTATCGATCGCCTGGGCTCCTGAGACACGCAACCTGACTCTGCGTGCCGCGAGCGGATCGTCATGAGATCCAAGCGTGCTGCCGGATAGGTTGGCTTCGCGCAGCAGCTCCCGATAAACCTCACCTTAAAAAAGGCGTCCGCTTGCGGACGCCTTTCCGCATTTGAAAACGCGATCGCATCAACCAAAAACCATCCCGATTTCGATATTAGGAATTCTTAGTTTCGTCCTAATTCTTCGGAGAGTTCCGAGGGTAATTCGAGGCATCGCGCTTTAAGATTCATTCACTCGCAGACGAACCGGTTCATCGCCTCTCACCAGAATCCAGACGATGAAAAAGGCGGCTCGCACTGCGCGGACGGCACTACGGGACACGTAGTTCAAGCGCCGCAAGTGTTCGAAACCTCGTTAATTTCTCTTTTGGAAAAACATCATGAAATCATTCATCTCCACTGTCGCTGCTGCTGCAACTATCGCGACCATCGCTTTGGCTTCGACCGGCGCGAGCGCTGCTGACGGCACCATCACGTTCACCGGTGCAGTGACTGACACGACATGTTCGATCGACGCAAAAGTTGCTGGCGCCGCCGACAAGAACGTCACATTGCCGACCGTAACAAACAGCACGCTTGCTTCGAAGGGCTCGACGGCCGGCACGACCTCCGCAACCGACCTGACGTTCTCATTGAGCGGTTGCTCGACAGAATCGAAGGCAGTCGCTCGTTTCGAAAATGGCCCGACGGTCGATCAAACCACGGGGTACCTGGCAAACCAAGCCCCCGCCGGCGCTGAAAACGTGCAAGTTCGCTTGCTGAACGCGTCGCACCTGCCCATCAACGTGGTGACGGGCGAGAACAACGACATGGCCGGCAACGGTGCGGCCATCGTTTCGGGCAACGCTGACCTCAAGTACTTCGCAGAGTACTACGCAACGGGTGCGGCAAAGGCTGGCCCGGTAAACACGTCGGTTCAATACACCGTCGACTACCAATAAGGTGTACCAACGGGCATCTGCAGGTGCAGGTGCCTGTTTTTTTTTAAATTTTCGAGATACGTTTTTTACGGAGATGCATCAATCATGAAGTCCCTCAGGCAAATTGCATATGGTTTGGGCTTGATCGCGGCCCTCGTTGCCGGAAGTGCGGGCGCAAGTGTGACAGTGGGCGGAACACGCGTGGTGTATCCCCTTGAGAATCGTGAGATGACGGTCAAGCTGACCAATGATCGCAGCGAACCCTCGCTGGTTCAGGTCTGGATGGACAAAGGCAATGCCGCGGCGAAGCCGGGCGAGGCAAGCGCGCCCTTCGTGTTGACGCCGCCGATCTTTCGCATGGACGCCGGAAAATCCCAGACGCTACGAATGATGTACACGGGCGATGCATTGCCGCAGGACCGCGAGTCGGTGTTCTGGCTCAACGTGCTCGACGTACCGCCGAAGACTGCCAAGGATTCCGATGTCAACACGCTTCAATTCGCGTTCCGGACTCGAATCAAGGTATTTGCGCGTCCGAAGGGTTTGCCCGGAACCGCCGATGAAGCGCCGGCAAAAGTGACGTGGAAACTCGTACCCGCCGTCGATAACAAAGGGTATGAAGTGAAGGCGACCAATCCGACGGCCTATTACGTGTCGTTCGGCAATATCAATGTGGTCGGTGGCGGTCAGACCTTCAGCAACGACGTAGGCGGCATGGTCGAGCCGCATGGAAGCGCGCAGTTCCCGATCAAGAACATGAAAACAGCGCCGGCCAACGCCCGTGTCAAATTTTCAACCATCAGCGATTTCGGCGGCGCCGTGTCGCTCGACGCACCTCTCGCGCCATAAGACGTCGCCTGATCGGGGCGGCCATCGCCCTGGGTAACTGAAGGCGTCGCGGGCAGTAACTGGCCGACGCCTTCCTCAAGAAAGACTTTACGCATTTGCCGAACGGGCTGTCCGAACAGCCCGGTGGGTCAACTCGCGTCTGAACCGACTGAATAGACCGAATCAACGCAGGCCGAACCATGAAACAAGCTGCTCAACATGCTTTCTCCCGTCAAAGCCAGGATGCGATCCGGCTTCGTCTGAAGCCGATTGCCGCAATCGCATTTTCAATGATGGCGTGCGCCGCGATTCCGCAAGCAATGGCTGATGCCTCGGGATTGGATCAAAGCAAAAGTGGCACGGTTGCTGAAGTGAGCTTCGATAACACCTACCTGCGCCAGGATGGTGGAACGCCGATCGATACCAGTCGGTTCACGCGCGGCAACGCGGTTTCACCAGGAACCTATTCGGTTGACCTGTACGTGAACGGTGCGCGCCTGAGCCGCCAGGACATCCGCTTTGTTTCCAGAGGTGGCCCATTCAGCGCCAAGCCGTGTTTCACCCGTGCGATGTTGCAGCACGCGGGCGTCGATATGGCCAAGGCGGATGCGGCCGGCGGCCGGAAGGCACCGGCAACGACCCCGGCAGCCGATACCGACACCTGCGAAGAGATTGGCACGCTGGTGCCCGGCGCGACGGTCGATTTCGACTTTACCCAGCAAACACTCGAACTGAGCGTGCCGCAGGCATTCATGCGTAACGCGGCACGAGGTTACGTGCCGCCCGAACAATGGGACCAGGGCGTCAACGGCGGATTCGTGAGCTATAACGCCAACACATTCCGGACCGACGGCTCGGGCCCCGGCTCAACCCAAAGCTATCTCGGCCTCAACGCCGGCGTGAATCTGGGCGCATGGCACCTTCGGCATCAATCGTCGATATCGTCAGGAACGGGGCAGGCCACACAGTTCGACAACATTGCGACCTACGCCCAACGCGATGTCGAAACGCTCGGCGCGCAACTGACGCTCGGCGATGCCAGCACAAGCGGCGAGATCTTCGACAGCGTGTCGTTTCGCGGCGCACAACTCGCCACCGATGACCGCATGCTTCCTGATTCAATGCGCGGTTATGCGCCGGTTGTGCGCGGTGTCGCAGAATCGAATGCACGCGTGACGATCCGCCAAAACGGCCAGGTGCTGGAAGAAACAAACGTTGCGCCCGGTCCCTTCGAGATCAATGATCTGTATTCGACCGGCTACGGCGGTGATCTGGTCGTGACGGTGACCGAAGCCGATGGCCGCAGCAAGGAGTTCACCGTACCGTTCGCATCGGTGGCGCAATTGCTGCGTCCCGGCGTCACCCGTTTCAGCGCGACGGCAGGCCAGCTGCGTAACGATTCCATCGATACAAAACCCGTTTTCGGCCAGTTCACGCTTCAACATGGCCTGACGAACACAGTGACGGCTTACGGCGGCGTGGTTGCATCGAGCGGATATGGCGCGCTGAACTTCGGTGGTGCATTGAACACCGGCTTCGGCGCGTTTTCGATGGACGTCACCGGCGCCATGACCAGCGTGCCGCAATCCCAGTCGATGCACGGCGCGAGCTTGCGCGTGGGCTACAGCAAGTTTGTCGGGGCGACCAATACGAACGTGTCTGTCGCGGCTTACCGGTTCTCGACAGCAGGGTATCTGAACCTGAACGATGCAGCGTCCATTCGCGATATCTCGGAGCATGGTGGCGATATCGATGCGATTTATAGACAGCGCAACCGCATGCAGGTATCGGTCAACCAGAAGCTGGGCGATCACGGCACGATGTTCGTTACCGGATCGTCGCAGAATTACTGGAATCGCGGCGGCACTGATACCTTGTTTCAGGCGGGCTACACCAACGCGTTCAAATACGGAACCTATAGCCTGACGGCCGGCCGCACGCGGACCATGGACGGAGAATTATCGAACGAATTCTTGCTGAGCACGACGATCCCGCTCGGGCATACGGCGCACGCGCCGATGTTGACTACCAACGCCTCGTACAACTCGAACGGCGCCACGAACATGCAGGCAAATGTGAGTGGTTCGCTGGGCGCCACGAACCAGTTCTCCTACAACGGCTACGGCACGTACAACGTCGGTGGCAATTCTGCCAACAATGGCAACGCCGGTGTGAGCGCAACCTATCGCGCGCCGTACGCTACGGTGAATGCATCCGCAAGCGGTGGCGGCGGCACGCGGCAGGTATCGGCGGGCGTGCAGGGATCGGTCGTGGCGCACCCGGGCGGAGTGACATTTTCGCAAACAGTGGGCGATACGTTCGGCATTGTGAATGCGCCTGCTGCTGCCGGCGCGACCGTGACGAACGCACCGGGAACGACGGTCGATTCACGTGGATATGCAGTGATTCCGTACCTGTCGCCCTACAGCATGAACGTGATCGATATCGATCCGAAAGGCACGTCCACCGATGTCGAATTTAAATCGACATCCGCGCAGGTGGCGCCCCGTGCAGGCTCTATAGTGATGATGAAGTACGAGACGGTGAGTGGTCGGGCGGCGCTGATTCAAGCGCCGAAACTAGGTGGTGGAACGTTACCATTTGGAGCGAGCGTGGAAAACGAACAAGGAAATATGGTGGGCGTAGTTGGTCAGGACAGCAGAGTTTTCGCGCGAGGTCTTGAAGATCAGGGCGCGCTTACGGTGAAGTGGGGCAGTGGCCCCGTCGAACAATGCCGGATCAGCTATACGTTGCCAAAAAAAGATCCAAAGGCTTATAACCCAGGGTATTTATCGGTGCAATCGCATTGTGTGCCCTGGGGTGAAATGCAGGCGAATGGCGTTACGGGAACAGGGGCGTCGGGAAGCGCCATGCGCTGACACGAAGCTGGCTTTTCAAGTGACTCAACGTTCCGGCCAGAAGCGCACGAGTGGTATCAGTGCAATCCGGCCGGTAACGAGGCGCTCATTTGATTCGTTCCGCTTCACTTGCCTCATAACGCAACCAGGCCGCGAACGAACTCACCGTTTCAGTTTCACGATGCGTTTCCGGCACATCGAGCCAATATCCAAACGGTCCGACCATCTCCACGTCGGACATTCTCACGAGCGCGCCTTCGGTCAGCTCGTCATCAATCATGTTCAGGTCCACAACCGCGAGTCCGACACCACGCCGCGCCGCGTGAATCGCTTGTTGCAGATTCGAAAACTCGATGCCGTTATCCGCGTAGCGCGCGGGCATCCCCGCCTTGGCCAACCAGTTTGGCCATAATTTCAAACGCACGTCTTCGTGCAGTACATGCAGCGCGGGCAATTCATCAAGCAGGCGCTCGACCGATACGCCGGCCAATCCGGGTGCGCCCACGAGTGCGTGTCTTTCCATCAGCAAAAGCTCCGAGCCGCCTTCTATGGTTGACTCGCGCGCGGGTTCGCGGCCGAACCGGACGCTGCAATGACATTCGCCGCTGTCCTGCGTCCGGATCGATAAATCCACGTCTGGCAGTTGCTCCGCGAGCGCGCCCAGCCGCGAAGAAAACCATTGCGTTGCAAACGTGGGGGGCAACGACACAACGAGACGCCTGCGTTCCACAGCACCTGATAAATGCCGTGTTCCCCGCTCGATGACATCAAACGCTTCCGTCACTGAGGGCATCAATGTCACGCCTGCCGGCGTCAGCCGGATCCCTTTGTGGTCGCGCTCGAAAAGCTTCACGCCCAACGATTCTTCCAGCAGCCGGATTTGCCGGCTTACAGCTCCTTGTGTGACGCACAGCGCTCGTGCTGCGCGGTTGAAACTCAAATGCCGCGCCGTCTCTTCAAAAAAACGTAGCGCAATTAACGATGGAAGGTGTCGCATAGTGATTCCTGACTGCCAGTCTCCCCAGTTGTTCTTGTTGGCCAGGTACATGCGCCTCGTTGTTTGCGAGCGAGGGTCTTTGTCCCGCGTTCGATAAAATTACCTTGATTCCGGGAGCGAAACAATAGACCTTTAGGCCAACGTTGAAGCAGCAGGAATTCTCATAAGGGGCTATCAGGAAAGCTGCGAACCCGCGGATAAGACGCAGGGGACTAGGCCATTCGACTAGTAGTTGGCGGGGCATGAATCGCCTATGCTGGATACATCCCGTTCCAGGAGGCTGCATGACCGTACGCAATCTCGACGCGCTATTCCATCCGAAATCGATCGCCGTGATCGGTGCGTCGCTGCGCGCGGGCAGTATCGGCGAAATGGTGTGGTCGCGGCTCAGTCGCGCGGGATTCGCGGGTGGGATCTGGCCGGTGAACCCGAAGCATCGTCAGATCGATGACGCTGTGGCCTACGCCCGGATCGAGGATCTGCCCGATGCACCCACCGTGGCAGTGTTGTGCACGCCACCCTCAACATGGCCGGCGATCGTCCAGCAGTTGGGCGAACGGGGCACGCGGGCAGTCGTAATCGTTGGGCAGTCGGGCGAAACCCGTGGCCAGACGGTCAGCAACTGGACAAACCGGACACTTGCCGCGGCACGGCCGTTCTTGTTGCGCGTGGTCGGTCCGGCAAGCCTCGGTGTGATGACGCCTCTCACTGGCGCCGTGCTGGGCGCGCCGTCATCTCCGGTTGCGGCTGGAGGGGTAGCGTGGGTATCGGCGTCGAATGCGCTGACCAATGGCGTGCTCGGTTGGGCGAACGCCCGCGGTCTTGGCTTTTCTAGAGTGGTGGCGCTGGGCGATGAGGCCGATGTCGATGTCGGGGATACCCTCGATTTTCTTGCAAGCGACGCCCGTACGCGTGCAGTCCTGCTTGCCGTTGAATCGGTGCGAATGGCGCGCAAGTTCATGTCAGCGGCGCGCGCTGCCGCACGCAACAAACCTGTGCTCGTTCTACGCACCGGCCACGACGATCCGTTCGACGCGTTATACAGCGCTGCATTCCGGCGTGCGGGTCTGGTACGCGTCGATTCTTTGGACGACCTCCTGGACGAAATCGAGACGCTCGGGGTTGGCCGTGTGGCGGCGAGCGATCGTGCAACCGTGATCACGAGCGACCGGGGCGTAGCAGCGCTTGCAGCCGATGCATTCGCCACCGCCGGCGACGCACTCGCACTCTGGCCCGACGCGGCCCGCAAGTCCGTCACCGCAGCATTGCCGGGCGCGCGGCTCGGCAATCCGCTGCAACTGGGCGACGCCGCCATTGCCGCTGATTTCGGCGCGGCGCTCGAAGCGCTGGCGCCGCATCGTGAGACCGGGACTGCGTTTGTGGTCCATGCGCCGACGCATGCAGCACCGGTTGCCGAGGTCGCGCGCATGATGATCGCCCAGAAGGATCATGCGTATCGCGGATTACTGGCGTGCTTTTTTGGTTGTGTCGATGAAGCCACGCGCGACGCGTTGCATGCGCACGGCATTCCGGTTCACACCACACCGCAGCGGCTCGCACGGGGTTTCGCCCGGCTGGTTGACTATCGCCAGGGCCGTGAATTGTTGATGCAAACGCCCGACGGGCCGCTACCCCAGGCGGTGGGGGCGCTCGACAGCGCGCAGGCTCAGGTGATGGCTGCGTTGAGCACTGGCGTGGCCGAGCTGGATGGCGAGCGTGCGTCGCGTGTTTTGAGTCAGTTTGGAATTGTGGTGAAGGCGGGGCCAACGGGGCCGCGTAGCGACGACGCCATTGAAATCGATGTACGTCTGCTCAACCATCGCATATTCGGGCCGGTATTCGAGTTCAGGGCTGCCGGGGCGCTCGGTTTGCCGGATTCCTTGCACGAGTTCGCCTTGCCGCCGCTGAATCCCTTGCTCGCCCGCGACCTCGTGATGCGCTCGCCAAGGGCGCGGGAATTGCCGGCCGAGACCTTGTTGAATGCGCTGACGGCTTTATCGAATGCGGTGTGTGAAATCGAGCAGATCGTGGCTCTGCGCCTGACAGTACGCGTCACACGCCAGGCGGTCGTGGTTTATGAGCCGCACGTGACGCTGGCCGCGCACCGCACGCCGCTCGCCATCCAGCCGTATCCGCGCCGGCTTGAGGAGACGCTGGACTGGAACGGATTCCAGGTCACCATACGTCCAATCCGTCCTGACGACGAAGCCGCCCACAGCGCTTTTGTCGCGGCAATGACGCCCGAGGACCTGCGCCTGCGTTTCTTCAGCTCGGTACGCAGCTTCGATCACTCGCAGCTCGCGCGCATGACGCAGATCGATTACGACCGGGAGATGGCGTTTATCGCAGTGACGGGTGAGGACGAAGCGTTGCAGACACTGGGCGTGGCCCGCGCAATAGCGGATCCGGACAACGAAACCGCCGAGTTCGCGGTAGCGGTGCGGTCGGATCAGAAGGGCAGGCGTCTGGGCATGTTGCTGCTGTCGCGGATCATCGCGTATTGCAAGTCGCGCGGAACGCGGTGGCTCGCCGGCGAGGCGTTGCGGGAAAACACTGGAATGATCGCGCTCGCGCGCCGCTGCGGTTTTCAGATCACGCCGACGGATGATCCGGGCGTGGTGGGATTCCGCATGCGGCTGACCGACGCCGATTCGGCGCCGACGTGAACCGTCAACGCTTAAGCCGCGAGCTTGGCGAGCGCTTCATCGACTTGCGAACGCGATACCGCCAGTTCTTCCAGCCACGCGTCGGCGTAGACGCTGCCGGTTTCGCGCTCCAGACGCGCAATGGTAGCCGCGCACCGGCTCGTGTCCTTGGGCGTTGCAATAAACGACTTGACCGATGCGCCCGAAGTGAACGCTTCGAACAAGGGGACGCGGATGTCGTCGGGCAGCGCGCGGCTCGTCCATTGATACGGCTTGCCGTTGAACGACAACTGCGGCGGCATGACGCGTTCTTTCTTCGCTGCAGGGATCAGGCCGAAGTTGCGGGCGGCATCGGCGATCTGGTCGGCGGTGAACAGTTCGTCCGCGCTGATATCGAATTGCGCAATGAATGTTTCGATGCTTTGCATCGCTGCTGCGCGGTCGTCACGCTTTTTCTGCGCGCGTGCAACGATGTCGCGCAGTTCATCGGCTTCTTCGCTCGTGATCGTAAAGCTGGACTGTTTTTGCTGGAGTTCGGAGAAGCGCTGGAATTCGGGATCGGACAGAAGTTTCGCCATGGCCTTGCTGAATAAAGACGCGGAAGATCGTACGAAAACGACCAGCCGCTTTTTGAGAGGGGCGCCATTCTATCAAGCCGGGCTGGAATACCGCGCATCGCGCACGGCATCGAGTTCAACCATCGACTTCAACCACCGAATTCAACTCAGGCTCGCGATACATCGACAGCGCCGCGGCCGCTTCGCCGAGCATTGCGCTGACGTCGTCAAGTGACGGTGCGACGTATTCATCGATACGCCTGAGAAACGGGCAGGTCAGCGTCGCGACGGCCTGACCCGAAGGCCCGAGCAGCGGAAAACTCACATCCATGACGCCGAACGTCTGCTGACTTTCCTTATGGAGGAAGCCGTCCGCGCGAATCCTCGCGTACGCGCTTTCGAGCGCGACCGGGTCCAGCGCTGTCTCGCCCTTGACCTGCGTGTGTTCGGCAAGCATGTGCGCGCGCTGTTCGGCGCTTTGGAACGCGAGCGTCACGCGCCCTGAACCGGTATCGATCAACCCGATGCGCGCGCCAAGCCGCACCGAAATACCCCACGTGCCCGGCCCGTCGACCTGCGCGATTACAAGAAGATTGCCCCGGTCGTACGTGGCGAGATGACACGATTGCTCGGCGCGATCAGCGAAACGCTGCATGACCGGCAGCGCTTCGGTGATCAGGCGGTTCATCGGCGGATGGCGATGCGCGAGCGCATACAGCTTGAGGCTCAGCGAATACCGGTCGCCCGCCGGCGAGCGCACCACATACTGCCGCGCGACCAGCCGTTCGAGCATCCGGTACATCTCGCTCGCGTTGCGCCCGAGCGATTTCGTGATCTCGGCGCGCGTCAATCCATCTTTTTGCTCGGCGAGCAATTCGAGGATATCGAGCCCTTTATCCAGCGCAGGCGCGCGATAACGGTCGGCGTCGGAGGGATCTTCTGCCTGCATGTCGGCCTTGTTGAAAACGATAAACGCACGATGCTAAGGGAAAACACGGACCGTTTCGGTGCGCAGTTAGCTTGACTTCGACTTGTCCGCATATGAATAATACGTTCACTGATGAACGATTGTACTGATACAAACCCGCGCTAGCGACACAATCGAAAACGAATTCAAGGAAGTCTGCGTGCCGCACACCCCGCACAACCGTACCGACCCACGTCTGATTCTTCAAAGCCCGCAAGACAATTGCCTGATAGCAGGTGCGCGTCTGGAGGCGGGCGAGCGCGTCGAGATTGAAGGGGAGGTCGTCACGCTGGCAAAGACCATCGACCTTGGACACAAAGTCGCGCGCCACGCGTTGCGCTCGGATCAAAAAGTGCTCCGTTACGGCGCGATTATCGGCCACGTGAATTCGGACGTTCAGCCCGGCGACCACCTGCACACCCACAATCTCGAGAGCGACTACATCCCGACCTTTACCCACGACGCCGGCCACGCGTTCGTGGATCACCGGGAAAAGCCAAGCCAATGACAGCAACCACCGCTCCCCAGCTTCAGGGTTTCTTGCGCGCCGACGGCCGCAAGGGTATTCGCAATGTGATCGCGGTTGCTTATCTCGTGGAGTGCGCGCATCACGTGGCGCGCGAGATCGTCACGCAGTTTCGCCCCGCGTTCGATGCCTTCGATGACCCGAATACCGAACAGGAACCACCGGTTCATCTGATCGGCTTTCCTGGCTGCTATCCGAATGGCTATGCCGAAAAAATGATGGAACGGTTGACCACACATCCGAATGTGGGCGCGGTGCTGTTTGTATCGCTGGGATGCGAGAGCATGAACAAGCACTATCTCGTCGATGCCGTTCGCGCGAGCGGCCGTCCCGCCGAGGTCCTGACGATTCAGGAAAAGGGTGGCACCCGCAGCACGATCCAGAACGGCCTCGACTGGATTCGCGAGACGCGTGCGACGCTTGCCGCCCAGCCAAAAGTGCCAATGGCGCTCGATGAACTCATCGTCGGCACGATTTGCGGCGGTTCCGACGGCACCAGCGGCATTACGGCAAACCCCGCGGTAGGTCGCGCGTTCGACGCGTTCATCGACGCCGGCGCCGCCTGCATCTTCGAAGAGACCGGCGAACTCGTCGGCTGCGAATTCCATATGAAAAGCCGCGCGGCGCGGCCGGAACTCGGGCAGGAAATCGTCGCGTGCGTGGACAAAGCCGCGCGCTATTACTCGATCCTGGGACACGGTTCGTTTGCGGTCGGCAACGCGGACGGCGGCCTCACGACGCAAGAAGAAAAGTCGCTCGGCGCGTACGCGAAGAGCGGTGCATCGCCCATTGTCGGCATCATCAAACCGGGCGATATCCCGCCGGTCGGCGGCTTGTATCTGCTCGATGTCGTGCCGGACGGCGAACCGCGTTTCGGTTTTCCGAACATCAGTGACAACGCCGAGATCGGCGAATTGATCGCATGCGGCGCGCACGTAATCCTGTTCACGACCGGGCGCGGTTCGGTGGTCGGCTCGGCCATCTCGCCCGTGATCAAGATCTGTGCGAACCCGGCGACGTACCGCAATCTCTCCGGCGATATGGACGTAGATGCCGGCCGCATCCTCGAAGGCCGCGGAACGCTCGACGAAGTAGGCCGCGAAGTATTCGATGTCACCGTAAAAGTCGCGGCAGGCGCTGCGTCGAAGTCCGAATCGCTGGGTCATCAGGAGTTCATCCTGACGTACAAGACGTTCGACCCGGTCGGGCCTGCGTGCCTGCCGGCGAACGCTACGCCGCGGCACGCGGTATCGATTACTCCGGTTTGATCCACGCATTGAATAACGCACCGAATTACGCATCGAGAACCACGCGATGAACCCAATCACCGGAAACCCCGTCGTGAAAAAGCGCAAGGTTGGAAAAACATCGCTGGAAGTGACGGCGCTGTCGTTGGGCAGTGCGCCGCTTGGCGGCCTGTATCACGACTTGTCGGAAGAAGATGCGCAGGCAACGGTCGATGCCGCCTGGCAAGCTGGCATCCGATTTTTCGATACCGCCCCGCACTACGGCCATACGAAAGCTGAACATCGCATGGGCGATGCATTGCGACGCTATCCGCGCGAAGACTACGTGTTGTCCACCAAAGTCGGACGCCGTTTTGTCCCGCGTACGACGCCATATGACGGCAGCGAAGGCTGGTCGAATCCCCTGCCTTTCCAGGCGATCTACGACTACACCTACGACGGCATTCTTCGTTCATTCGAAGATAGCCAGCAGCGTCTGGGAATTGTGGATATCGATATTGTTCTGATTCATGACATTGGCCGCGTTACGCACGGCGAGAAAAACGCGTTTTACTGGCGGCAACTCACGGACGAAGGCGGTTTTCGCGCGCTCGATGAACTACGGGCATCGCGTGGCGTGAAAGCGGTCGGACTCGGCGTGAACGAAGGCGCGGCGGTTCAGGAAGCGATGGCGGAGTTCAATATCGATTGCGCGTTACTCGCCGGCCGATACACTTTGCTTGAACAAGCCGTCCTCGACGACTTGCTCCCCGAATGCGAGAAACGCGGCGTCAGCATCTTGCTGGGCGGTGCATTTAACTCGGGCATTCTCGCGCGTGGGTTGACGCACGATGTGCCGCCGAAAGCGATCAACCAGAAGTTCAACTACGGCGATGCGCCGCCTTCGATCATCGAGCGCGTCGATGCGCTGGAACGAATATGCCGCGAGCATGGCGTCGCATTGTCGAGCGCGGCCCTTCAGTTTCCTTATGCGCATAAAGTTGTCGCTACCGTGCTCATGGGCGCGCGCAACCCCGACGAGGTACGGTCGAACGTTGCTTCATTCGCTGATCCTCTGCCAGCCGATTTATGGGACGCGTTGCGGGCGGCGGGACTGCTGCATGCATCGGCACCCGTGCCCGAACGTTCCGGCGAAGCCGAATCATGAGCGTTGAATCCATCGATGCGCACCAGCATTTCTGGGACCCTTCGCGCGGAGACTACGGCTGGTTGACACCTGAGCTTGGCGGTCTGTATCGCGAGTTTGGTCCGGATGACTTGAAGCCGCTTCGCGAAGCGGAGAATGTCTCTCGAACGGTGGTTGTGCAGGCGGCGCAGACCGTCGATGAAACCCGATACCTGCTCGATCTTGCGCGCAATGATTCATCTATCGCGGGCGTGGTCGGCTGGGTTCCACTGGACGCGCCGAACGCAGCCGATTTGATTGATGAACTGGCACGTGAGCCGAAATTCAAGGCCGTGCGTCCAATGCTTCAGGACCTGCCAGATGATCGCTGGATCGAGAATCCCGCGTTGGCGCCGGCAATTCACGCGCTGATAAAAAACAATCTCGCCTTCGATGCTTTGATATTTCCGCGCCATGTTGCGTCGTTGAAGATATTTGCGAAGCGTTTTCCTGATTTGCGGATCGTCATCGATCACGGCGCTAAACCGCAAATCAAGGACGGAGACGCCGGGTGGCAAATCTGGGCGGATGGCATGGCAGAGTTGGCGGCCTTGCCGCAAGGGTTGCGTTGCAAGCTCTCAGGTTTGGCGACCGAAGCTGCACCGGGCTGGACAACGGCAATACTGAAGCCTTACGTCGATCATCTTCTGAAGCAGTTCGGACCGGATCGCTTGATGTGGGGAAGCGACTGGCCGGTGCTGAACCTGAACGGCGATTACGCACAATGGCATGACGCAGCGCGGCAATTGACGTCGCATCTGAACGCACCGCAACAACAGGCCCTTTTCGGAGATACCGCAAAGACGTTCTACCGCTTATAAGGCGTGAAGAATCCCGACGGTATACATGGAATTTCGCGTCAGCAATCGCAACGAAAGCCGGGAATGGTAAAAAGACGTGTCATGTGAATGCTATGGTTCTATCTCACATTCTCTGAAACGCTGCTCCTGACGAGCCCTCTTTACACACGGGGCACATCGAACACCTCGTCAACCGAATCAAAACCTGAAACTGAAGGATCACTCACGATGAAACTGCTGCGCTTTGGGCCGAACGGTCAGGAAAAACCGGGTTTGCTGGATCAGAACGGCAAGATTCGCGACTTGTCGAACGTTATTGACGACATCGCAGGCGACACGCTATCCGACGCCTCCCTTGCCAAACTGCGCGCAATCGATCCGTCCACGTTGCCTGAAGTGACGGGCGAACCGCGCATTGGCCCGTGCGTGGCGCGCGTGGGCAAGTTTGTGTGTATCGGGTTGAATTATGCCGATCATGCTGCCGAATCGAACCTGCCGGTTCCGACTGAACCGGTGCTGTTCGGCAAATGGACCAGCGCGATTTGCGGCCCGAACGACGATATCGAGATCCCGCGTGAATCGAAAAAGACCGACTGGGAAGTCGAACTCGGCGTGGTGATCGGCAAGCATGCAAAGTACGTCAGCGAAGCAGACGCGCTGGACTACGTTGCAGGCTATTGCGTGATCAACGACGTTTCCGAGCGCGAGTGGCAGATCGAGCACGGTACGCAATGGGACAAGGGCAAGGGTTTCGACACCTTCGGCCCGATTGGTCCGTGGCTTGTCACGAGGGACGAAATCGCCGATCCGCAGCGTCTCGACATGTGGCTCGAAGTCGACGGTCACCGTTATCAGAACGGCAGCACCAAGACGATGGTCTTCGGCGTCGCCGAACTGGTCGCGTATCTGTCGAAGGTGATGAGCCTGCAACCGGGTGACGTCATCTCCACGGGCACGCCTCCGGGCGTGGGCATGGGCGTGAAACCCGCGCCGGTTTACCTGAAAGCAGGTCAGACGGTTCGTCTCGGCATTCAGGGATTGGGCGAACAGCAACAACGCACGGTCGACGCGAAATAAGCCAGCACCATAAAGAACAGGGGCCGTTCCAACAACCATTGGAACGGCCCCTTTTTTCGTTTCATTGCAGCAGAAAATTCAAGCGCTCACCGGCTCCATCTCCGCAGCCATTTCGCTGATCCGATGAATCGTTCCCTGTGCAACCGCGACGAGGCGTTCGGTGCCGCCATCGGTGACGTACACGTCGCATTGACACGTTGCCTGCGTCATTCCGGCATAGATCACGCGTGCGCGAGCCATCAAGGTGCCCGATACCGCCGGCCGCAGATAGTTGATCTTGTATTCGCCGGTGACCACCTTCGGCCCGAGGCGCAGCGCGCCGGCAAAGGTCAGGGCGTTATCGACGAGATAACTCACCACACCGCCGTGCACAAAACCGTGTTGCTGCCTGAGTTCATCGCGAATGGTCAGGCATAGCGTGAGACTCGTGGAGTCGACCTGCATGAGCTTCGTTCCCAGCATGGCGCTAAACGGCTGCGCGTTCAACGCGCCCCGTGCGATATCGACAATTTCGGCCATTCGGACACTCCTACATTTGGTTTCGGTCCAGTCAGCTTGAGTCCCACAAATCCGCATCGGGGCGAGGGCCATCGGCGCGGTCCTGCAGAAGACTGTAGGTAGCGCTTCTCCACTGTGCAAGGACGATCTCGAATTCGCGGACAAATTACCGGTTTAAACGGGATTTATCGGCGATTTGAACGCAGGACGGGATAGTTCACGCAGAAACACGAAACCTGAAACGCGAAACGCCTCGCGCGAATGGCGAGGCGTCCGGAGCGCGCTCGAAACACTTCTTGAAGCTTCAGGGCAACGCGTCGTAAGCGGTTGCGAGGTGGTAGGGCGTAGTCGAAGGCATTTCCGACCGGACGATAACGCCATCCGCCGTCTGGCTTTCGATCCACCCGTTCGGCCGCAGGAACCGATTCGTAAAGCGTTCGATCTGCGCGGGCAGTTGAGCGCGAACAGCATCGCCGGAGTGCGTGGCGAGCGCGCGCAGATATTCCGTCTGTGCCCAGATGCGCTGGGTCGAATCGATCACGCCGCCATGTTCACTGACCGATGCAGCCACGCCGCCCGTCACCGGATCCACGCCGCATTGCTGCACGAAGTCGAACGCGCGGAACAACGCGTGCTCAAGCCCGGCCGCTCCGAAAGCCGCGTGCCCGCTGCCTTCGACCAGGAACAGCCATTCGAATTGATGACCCGGTTCGAGCCAGTTATTGGCGCTTCCAATCGGCAATTCAGCGATACACCCCGTTTCCTGATGCACGAATGCGCTCGAGACAGCGGCCGCAAGCTTTTCCAGCCGATGGTCGAACACGGCGAAGCCAGTGGCGTCGCGCGCGGCGAGCCACGCTTCGGTCAAATGCATCAACGGGTTTTGCAGCGGCGAGCCGAGTGCGGTGGAGAAGTCCTCGGTCATTGCGGATTGAAACAAGCCACCTTCGGCGCTCATCAGGCGCTCGATGATCGCCGATGTTTCTTCGAGCACCGTCAGCGCTTTCTCTGCGTCCGCCGGTGCCGCGCGCCAGGCATATTCCGCGCAGGCAAAAATCACGAATGCGTGCGTATAGAGGTCTTTCTGGCGCTCGTGCGGCGCGCCGCTCGCGTCGACGCTATAGAACCAACCGCCGTTTTTCCTGTCCTGAAAATAGGTCTGAAGCGAATCGAACAGCGTATTGGCGTGTCCGATGTCCCCCGCGTGCGCGAACACGAAGAGCTGGCGGGCGCATGCCATGGCGCGGTAGCGACGCGCGGGGACGGGCGTCACGCCATCGGCGGAAACGGCTTCGTAGGCGAGACGCATTGCCGGGTTGTAGCCCGGGCCGCGCCAGATGGGCAACACGACGCGCTCGTAATGCGCCTTCAGGGCCGCGCCGGTGGAGGATGTTCCCGCAGTGAAATCTGGGTCGTGCATACGGCTTCAAGAATAAAGGTTGAGCCCGGCGGCGTTGCCACCGGACGCGGGCACCAAGGATAAATCAAAACGGCCGCCTGCCGGACCATCGTCGGTGCCCCGACGCCTGCAAGGCCACCGCAAAACGCAATCAAAGGAGAAAACGCACTTATGCTAGGCAATATGGACCTCATCGCGCGGCTCATCCTGGCCGCTGCGCTCGGCAGCGTGATCGGCTTCGAACGCGAACGGCTGTCGTGGGCGGCCGGGCTGCGCACGCACATGCTCGTATGCGTCGGATCGACGCTCATCATGATCGTGTCGGCGTTTGGTTTCGCCGATGTCCTCGGCCGCGATCACATCGTCCTCGATCCATCGCGGATCGCGGCGCAGGTGGTATCGGGGATCGGCTTTCTCGGCGCGGGCTCCATTCTGTTGCGCGGCGAGATCATCCGCGGCCTCACGACGGCGGCGAGCCTGTGGTCGGTCGCCGCGATCGGACTTGCCGTGGGCGGCGGACTCTACACGGCATCGATCGCTGCGACCATCATCATCCTGATCATTCTTGCGGGTATCAAGCCGCTGGAACGGCGGTTCATATCGGTGAAACAGCGCCGTCAGTTGACCTTGCTCGTGGAGCGCGGCACGTTGAATTTCCACGCGCTGCACGAGGCGCTCGGTGCGGGAAGCGTGCGGGTGAAGCAGTTTGTCGTACAGCAAAGCGATGATTCCGCCGACCTAGATGAAGTGCAGATTTCGCTGTCGCGGGTGTCGACGACGGAATATCAGGCGATTTGCGCAAGGTTGCGCGCGCTGGATACCGTGCGTGAATTCAAGGAAGAAGGCGCACTGTAGCGATGTGGTTGCCGAAATTATCGGCACCGACGTGCGACAATGCGCGCTCAAAAAATCCCGCAGACGTTTGGCGCCGGGCCGCTTTATAAGTGGTGGTGGTCGCTCGCAAGCTTCGCTTTCCGCGTTGTTCTTCATCATCGACTTATGCCCGATTCCGCTGTAGATCCCGCTCGTCCAGATGTTTCTCCCGCCTCGGCCGATGATCCCGCCAAGATGGCTGCCTGCGCGCCCGCTCCTATTGACGCCGCCGCCAGACTTGCTCGTGCCGCGCGGCCAGTGCAGCGTGGCGCTGTGATGAGCCGCGCGCCGTACGGAGCGCCGACGCTCGATCTGTTCGCCGAGGATACCGAGCGCGCCACGCTCCAGGCGTTGAACACGGACATCCGGCAGTGCACGCTGCCGGGCTTCGAATTGCCGGACGTGTTCATGGCGGCGGTGGAGGCTGTCTCGTCGATGGAAGACGCGCAAGAGCACTTGGCATCGATACGCGCGACGCGGCACGAAGCAAGAGAGGACGATACTGCCGGTTGTAGTCAACCCGAAGCACCCGCCAACGGCGAATTGCCGCTGGCCTCAGCCGATCACTCAAACACGGAACCGCACACCGGCTCCCGAAAAAGCTCACCGCAGGTTGACTAGGAATCGGGCCGCCACCCTCGCGGCTCACACTTTCCTGCGTTGAATCCATCCGTGTAGGAAACCTAGCCGCAACAATCCGGTAACCCTTACTGTTTTTGCGGTCTTGATACTGCTCTGCCGTTGCTAAAACGCATTGATGTAGAAAAACTACGAATAAAATGTTGCGTTGCGCTAGGAATCCGTCAGTGAAAACCCTATAATCATGCCTAAGGGATAACCCTGAACCAACCAACCGGAGTTTGACATGAGCTACCTCTTCGCACTGCTGCAAAAAATCGCATCGCTGTTTGAATCGCCGCATCTTCCGATGGACTCGGACTATTCGTACCAAGCCCGCCAAGCCGAAGCAGAGCGCGTTCGCAAGGCACGTGGCACCGTTTTCGGTATTCGTCTGTGAGCTGTCGCGAAAGCAGCGCGGACCGCGTCGAAATTTGATCATGCCGTTGTTTTTTGCTTGACATGAAATTTTCGTAGTGCGGTCCGCCTGTTTTCTTAGAATTTGAATGATGTAGTTTTTCTAGCTTGGAAACGTTTTACCGATAGCCTGATTGTCTCTGGGGCCATCGTCACTAGTTCCCCGCTTCATCGGCGTTGCTTCGCGCGCTTTCCGTTTCGCTTGCCCCACCGTATCGATTCCCCATACTCGCTTGGACGAGGCCTCATTCACGCCTTCGATTACAACCACATAACGGATCAGGTTACTGAAATCGTTCCGTAATATGTCGTACGAAAAACGTGGTTTCATATTTTCGTTGCTTACACGGTGCGCCAAAAAAACCAGTGGCCCGCCGCCGCATATACGTCCTGAAAGTCAATTCAATCAATAGCTTGAAAACTTTACGACCAAGCTCGGACTGTTCTTTCTATTGATACGAACACTTACAAGCCCTCACGTCGTGCAATCTGCGGCGTGGCTAAAGTGGTTTCAACGACGCGGCACTGGCGCAACACATCCCCACGTTCACCGCGCGTCTTGTGAGAAGCTAAAAAAGGAGAATAGTCATGAAAACATCACGCACGATCATCGCTGCCTTGCTTGCCGGCGGCGCGTTAATGACGGGCACGGCGGCATTTGCTCAGGTCGACAACGGCATGATTCACGGACCGGCCATGCAGCAAAGCTACGGCGAGCCCCACATGATGAAGACCGCCGTGGTGATCAACCTCGGCTGGCACGGCGACCGCTATTGGGACGGTCATCGGTATTGGCAGCGCGACGAATGGATGCGCCATCACCCGCATGATCAGGGTCCGCACCACCCGCCGCATGATGACCACCACCATGACTGATCTCACGGGCTGAGATCAGAACGAGATGCACGGCAAAAGCCGGCTTCCTGAAAAGGCCGCCGGCTTTTTTTTGCCCTGGATTTGCCGCTCCGATGCACGTCACGGCCGTTTGGCCGAGGCGCGGGTTTCAGGCCGCTACGCTATCCTAGCCGGCAAGGGTTGAATGATCGGCTTAAAAACAGCGGAGAGAAATTGAATCAGATCACTATCGGCGTGGTGGGCAGTGGCCTCATGGGCGTTGGCATTGCAACACAGGCGGCGCTGCACGGTTACCCGACCATCGTTCATGACATCGATGCCGCGCGGCTGGCGTCGGTGCAGGCAAAAGCAGAGGCAATCCTTGACGAACTGATCGACGCCGGCGTTTTCCATGCGGACGATAAAGCGGTTGTCCTCGGGCGCATTGAAACCACGGACAAGCTCGAACGTGTGGCGACGGCGGGGTTTATCGTGGAAGCGATTCCCGAAGTGCTCGAACTGAAAAACCGGACCTATAGGGCGCTCGAACCGTTACTGCGCGACGACGCCATCTTTGCCAGCAATACCAGCGGTTTTCCGCCCGATCTTCTCGCGCAAGTGTTGGAAAACAAGGCTCGGTTCGTGATTGCGCATTTCTGGAATCCACCGCATACCATCCCGCTCGTTGAAGTCGTACCGGGTACAGAAACCGATCCCGGGGTCACACGCCGCACGGCCGATTTGATGACGGCCATCGGCATGGAACCCGTTGTGCTGACAAAGGCTATTCCGGGCTTCGTTGGCAACCGGCTGCAGTTTGCCGTGTTACGAGAGGCGCTGGCTATCGTGAGGTCGGGCGCGGCGACCCCGGAAGTTGTCGATGCCGTGATGAAAGCGTCGCTCGGCCGGCGTTACGGCATGGTCGGACCGCTGGAAAGCGCGGATCTGGGCGGGCTCGACACGCTGCTCGACATCGGCTTGCATTTGATGCCCGAACTTGCGAAGGATGAAGACGTCCTGCAGTTGATGCGCGAGCGCGTGGAAAACGGTCACGTGGGCGTGCGCAGCGGGCAGGGCTTTTATGATTGGGACGATGCACACCACGCGCGCGTAAAGGCAGGGCGCAAACGGCTGATCCATCACACGGCAAAGCAGACCAGGAAGAATCATGAATGACAGCAGCAATACCACCGGCACACATTTCTACCACCCCGACGAAGGACATCAGCTGCGACACGATCCGTTCAAGGCGATCGTTGCGCCGCGGGTGATCGGGTGGATATCAAGCCGGGATCCGAACGGCCGCGTCAACCTCGCGCCGTACAGCTTTTTTGGCGCGTTCGCGACGTTCCCGTACATCATCGGGTTCTCGAGCGAAGGGTACAAGGACAGCATCACGAACATCGAGGAAACCGGCGAGTTCGTGTGGAATCTGTCGAGCAGGCCGCTCGCCGAGCAGATGAACAAGACATCCGCGCCGGTCGCGCATGAGGTCGATGAATTCGAACTCGCCGGCCTGACCAAGGCGCCGGGCGTGAATGTGAACGTGCCGCACGTGGCGGAGTCTCCGGCGGCGCTCGAATGCAAGCTTCTGCAGATCGTCCGGCTAAAAGCGCTGGACGGCACGCCAATGAACAACTGGCTCGCGCTCGGCCAGGTGGTCGGCGTACATATCCGCCGTGAGTTCCTGAAGGACGGTATCTTCGATACCGCCGCCGCGCAGCCAATCATGCGGGCGGGATATCGCGGGGACTACGCCGCAATTGGCGAGATGTTCGAGATGATCCGGCCGACGTCGTAGGTTGATCAGACCCGGAACACGCTCACCGCGCGGTTGAGCTCAATCGCATGTTCGAGCAGTTCAGCGGTTGACTGTTCCGCTTCGCCGACCAGCGCCGCATTCTGCTGCGTCGCTTCGCCGATCTGCGCGACCGCGAGATTCACCTGCTCGATACCGCTCGATTGCTCGCGCGACGCCACGCTGATTTCACCGATGATCGCATTCACCCGCGCGACGCGTTCCACGATTCCGGTCATCGTGCCGCGCGCTTCTTCGGCGATCCGGTAACCATCGGCGACCCGGCCGACCGATTCCGCGATCAACCCCTCGATTTCCTTCACCGCGGCGGCGCTGCGTTGCGCAAGGCCGCGCACTTCGGACGCCACGACAGCAAATCCCCTGCCGTGTTCGCCGGCACGCGCCGCTTCGACGGCCGCGTTCAACGCCAGGATGTTCGTCTGGAACGCAATGCCTTCGATCACGGAGGTGATGTCCGAGATCTTGCGCGCTGATGCATCGATTGCGCTCATCGTGGTGACGACGCGGCTCACCGCTTCGCCGCCCTCACGTGCCGCTTCGCTTGCCGATGCCACCAGTTGATCCGCCTGCGCCGTATTGGCGGCGTTTTGCTGCACTGTCGATGTGATCTGTTCCATGCTCGCGGCCGTCTCCTCGAGACTGCTGGCCTGCGTCGCGATGCGCTGCGAGATGTCGCTGCTGCCGGCCGCGATCCGTCCGGTGCCATCCGACATGTCCGCCGATGCACTGCGCACTTGCGTGACGATACGCGCCAGGCCCGTCGCGATGCCATCGATTGCGATCATCAACCGGCCGACGTCGTCTTCGCGCGTGGTGGCGAGGCGCACGCTGAGATCGCCTGCGGCGATCTGTTCGCACGCGTGCGTGACGTGTTCCAGCGGTTGCGTCACGAGCTTGCGCACGGCAAAAAGCAGCACGGCGACCAACCCGGCGATCACGAGCAACCCCAGCACCAGGAAACGATGGCGCATGGCTCGCATATCCGCGAGAAGTTCATCGCGATACGCAATTCCGCCGATCACCCATTGCCATTCAGGCACTGAGCGAAACACGATCTCCTTCGCGCCGCCATGCACTTGCGGGTTCGCAAGCTCGGGCGTGGAAGGGGCATCGAAGGAAAGGCGGCCTTCTTTTGCGTCCAGCATCTGCTTGAACGGCGCGATGCGTTCATCGGCTGTCTGGAGCGTCGTGCCGGTCGAGTCGCCTATGCCCGGATGCACCAGAAGCTTGCCGCGATTCGGCCCGCTCGATGCATCGATGACAAAGAAGTAGCCGTTCTCGCCGACCTTTAAATCGCGAATGTTCTGCTGCAGCGTGGCGATCTCCGCCGTGATGTCCACGCCCACGAACAACGCGCCGATCACGCGGCCCGATGCATCGGCGACGGGTTTGTACTCGGTGATGTACTGCTTGCCGAACAGCGACGCCATGCCGGTAAATCGCTTGCCGCCCACGATCAGCGCATACGCCGGGCTCTTGCGGTCGAGCAGCGTCCCGATCGCGCGCTCGCCATCCTGTTTTTTCAGCGAGGTCGTCACGCGCACGAAATCGTCGCCGCTTCGCGCAAACACGGTCGCAATCGCGCCGCTGCGTTCGAGGAACTGATCGGGAATCGAGAAATCGAGGTTCATCGGCTTGTCGCCGGCTTTGAATGTCGGCGTCGCCAGTCCGCCGATATCGACCTTTTGCGTTTCGTCCAGCGCAAAATCCGCCGGGAGGAAGCTCGAAAACAGCGTCATGGCGCGTTCGACTTCTGCGGTGACGGCTTTGTCGTAGAGACGGATCATCGTGCCGATTGCACGGTTATCGTCGTCCATGCGGTCGAGCGCCTGGGCATCGATCTCCTCGCCGGCCGAATGGGTGACCACAATGGTGAAACCGGCGACGACCATGGCCGCAAGAACGCACGCAAGAACAGCGAACTTCGCGCCGGCACTTGCCCGGCGGAGGTTGAATTTCGACATAGTGATTTCTGAGATACATGTAGGGAATATGAAGGGTTAACGGCAGCGAGGCGGCATTCTTGACCTGAAACGACCGTTCGCAACGCTTCCGGGTCCCGGGAAAAGGCTGAAAGCTGCCTGAAATTCGAAGAAAAGCGCTGCCACTTGCTCTGGCGCGACATCCGAAAAACCTCACAAAATCGCTCTCGATTGCTCGCAAACCCTTTCCCAACAAGGCTCCGTCTTTTTTGCTTCGAGAAAAAGCAAATCGAGGTGTCGTATTTCCACATGTGAGCGTCGGAAATAGTCGGCAACCCGCACTTTTTTCTGGCAACTATGTATGCAGAGCGCGGACGCACGTCCGCCAACCAGGAGAGCGTTCGATGAAATCCGAAAAGGTCGTGGTCGAAAACCTGTGCAAGGTCTTCGGTACGAGCCCGAAGCAGGCGATCGACATGCTTGCCGGCGGCGCAACGAAAGAAGAGGTCTTTGCCAGGACCGGCCAGATTGTCGGCGTCCACAACGTGTCCTTCGACGTACGCGAGGGCGAGATTTTCGTGCTGATGGGCTTGTCGGGTTCCGGCAAGTCGACGCTGATCCGGCTGATCAACCGGCTGGTCGAGCCGACCGTGGGCAAGGTCCTTATCGACGGGCGCGATGTGGCGTCCGTCCCGCGCTCGGAGCTGACATCGCTCAGGCGCAAGGACATGAGCATGGTGTTCCAGTCGTTCGCGCTGATGCCGCAACGCACGGTTTTATCGAATGCGGCGTTCGGACTGGAAGTGGCGGGGATCGGACGCAAGGAACGCGAAAAACGCGCGATGGGCGTGCTCGAACAAGTGGGTCTCGCGCCGTTTGCGCAGAAACTGCCCGCGCAGTTGTCGGGCGGGATGCAGCAGCGCGTGGGTCTCGCACGGGCGCTGGCCGTGAACCCGTCGCTGATGATCATGGACGAGGCGTTCTCGGCACTCGATCCGCTCAAGCGCAAGGAAATGCAGAACGTGCTGCTCGATCTGCAGCGCGAACAGCAGCGCACGATCATGTTCGTGTCGCACGATCTTGAAGAGGCGCTGCGCATTGGCACGCGCATCGCGATCATGGAAGGCGGCCGCGTGGTCCAGATCGGCACGCCGCAGGAAATCATTTCGAATCCCGCCGACGACTATGTGCGCGCGTTCTTCGACGGTATCGACACAAGCCGTTATCTGACGGCCGGCGATCTCATGCAGACCGATGTCGTGCCGTTGATGAGACACGGCTCGCAGATCGATGCATCGAGCGTCTCGCAAGCGCTCAACGGCAGCGCCGACTACGCGTTCGTGATGGACCAGGAACGCAAGATCCGCGGTTTCGTGTGCCGCGATTCGGTGGGACAGGCATCGCCGGAAATCAACGTCATTGAATGCATTCAACGCACGACGCCGCTCGATGTCGTGGTCAGCCGCGTGGTCGCAAGCCGCGCACCGCTGCCGGTGGTCGACGCGGACGGATCGTATTGTGGTTCGGTCAACAAGACGAACGTCCTCAAGGCTCTGACTCGACATAGAGGCTCCCATGTCTGAAATTATTCCGCTCGGCAGTTGGGTCGATCACGGCGTCAAATATCTGCTCGACCACGATGCAAAAACCTTCGATGCGATCGGCCGGGTTATCGAGAGCTTCGCAGCGATGGTCGAACACGGGCTGCAAGCCATCCCGATGTGGCTGATGATGGCGATCTTTGTCGGCATCGGCTTATGGCGGGTCGGCTGGCGCTTTGCGCTATTCGTGTTGCTGTCCCTGCTGCTGATCTATGCAACCGGCTTCTGGGACGAAATGGTGATCACTCTTGGCCTGACGTTGTCGGCGACCCTGATCAGCTTGTTGCTTGGTATTCCGCTCGGCATCTGGACGGCGAAGAGCAGGACCATCGAGACCATCGTGCGTCCGGTGCTCGACCTGATGCAGACCATGCCCGCGTTCGTGTACCTGATTCCCGCTGCCATGCTGTTCGGCCTCGGCCGCGTTCCAGGCATCTTGTCCACGGTCATCTTCGCCATGCCGCCCGCCGTGCGTCTCACATCGCTCGGGATCAAGCACGTGAATCGCGAGATCGTGGAAGCGGGTCAGGCGTTCGGATGCACGCCTTGGCAATTGCTTTACAAGGTGCAGTTCCCGAACGCGTTGCCGTCCATCATGACCGGCGTGAACCAGACCATCATGATGGCTTTGTCCATGGTGATCATCGCGTCCATGGTCGGCGCCGGCGGTCTCGGCAACGACGTGCTCGCGAGTATTCAGCGGCTCGATATCGGGCTCGGGTTTGAAAGCGGCTTGTCGGTGGTGTTGCTCGCGATCATCCTGGACCGCATTACGGAAAGCTTCGGCCGTTCGCCGGGTATGGCGCGCGCACCGCTGCTGTCAGGAATTCGCAGTGTCATGCGTGTGCGGCGCACGCCGGCTGCGCAACAAAGTTGAGTTTTTTGCAGGGCACGCGGTCAAATCAGCCAAGGATAAAAACCCGATGAAGCGAGACGCGATGGTGCCGGACCGGATTCATCCAGCGAGTCAGCCATCTGACTCGCCGTTATCGAAGCTGTCGCACTTCGGGTTTTTGACGCTGCCGAATTTTTCGATGATCGCTTTTACGAGCGCCATTGAAGTATTACGGATGGCTAACTATGTTGGACGCACGGAGCACTACACATGGTCGGTGATCACGCCTGATGGCGAACCGGCGCGTGCAAGCAACGGCATCACGGTGAAGCCGACGAGGACGCTTGCCGAAGCGGGCATGCCGGATGTATTGATTGTATGTGCGGGCTGGCATGTCCGCGATTACGTGAACGACGACGTGATTGCGTTGCTGCAGCAGGTCGCACAGCAAGGCATACCGCTAGGCGGCATATGCACGGGCGCATATGCATTGCTGGCGGCCAATCTGCTCGATGGCTACAGATGCACCGTGCATTGGGAAGATATGTCGCCGCTGCACAAGAGCTATCCTCATGTGCGTTTCGCCGATGAAATCTTTGTCATCGACCGGGACCGCGTGACGTGCACGGGCGGCACCGCGCCGCTCGACCTGATGCTGAATCTTGTCGGCATGAGGCTCGGGCAGGCGCATGCGGCGCAGGTGTCCGAGCAATTCATCGTTGAACGGATTCGCGGCACGACCGATCATCAACACATCCCGGTGGACGCCCGTGTTGGTTTCTCACGCGCCGAGCTGATCGAAGTCGTGCGGCTGATGGAAGCCAATATTGAAGAGCCCCTTTCCCTGGAGGAACTTGCGCGGCTCGTGAAGCTCTCGCAGCGGCATTTGCAGCGCATGTTCAAGATGTTCCTGAGCGTATCGCCAACGCACTATTACCTCACGCTGCGCCTGCGGCGTGCGCGCGAGTTATTGCGTAACAGCGATGCCTCCATTTCGCGCGTCACCGCCATTTGCGGTTTCCACTCGCCTTGTCATTTCAGCAAGGCATATCGCGCGCAATTTGGCCATGCGCCGAGTATCGAGCGCAGGCAATCGGCTTAAAGATCAGTTTCAAACGTGACGCGCCGTGTCTGGCGCGGCATTGTCGTGTCTGCAGTTTCCACAATAGGGAGAAATATGAAACTTCACGGAATTGCGTCGTCGTGCGCGCTTGCGGTTTTAATGAATGTCACAATGTCCGGTGGCGCGTTTGCGGCCGACGCGGCGGCGTGCCAGAACGTGCGTTTCGCCGATGTCGGCTGGACCGATATTGCCGCGACCACGGGACTCGCGACCACTGTGCTGCAGGGTCTCGGATACAAGCCGACAAAGACGATCGCTTCCGTGCCGATTACGTTTGCGGGTATCAAGAACAAGCAGATCGATGTATTCCTCGGTTACTGGTCACCGACGATGGACCCGATCGTCCAGCCGTTCCAGAAGGCAAACCAGATCAAAGTCCTGCCCGCGCCCAACCTGACGGGCGCGAAATACACGCTCGCAGTTCCCGATTACGCGTACCAGGGCGGCCTGAAGTCCTTCGGCGATATCGCCAAGAACTTCGACAAGCTCGATGGCAAGATCTATGGCATTGAACCAGGTAACGATGGCAACGCGTTGATCAAGAAAATGATCGACTCGAATCAGTATGGCCTGGGCAAGTTCAAGATGGTCGAGTCAAGCGAAGCCGGCATGCTGGTCGAAGTGGGCCGGGCGATTCGCGAGAAGAAGTGGATTGTGTTCCTGGGATGGGAACCGCACCCGATGAATGTATCGATGAAGATCGATTATCTGAGCGGTGGCGACGACGTGTTCGGCGCGAATTACGGCGAAGCAAAAGTGCTGACGGTCACGCCGCCGGATTATGCCGCGCGATGCCCGAACGTCGCTCATCTCGTCGATAACCTGAAGTTCTCCACAGATATCGAAAATCACGTGATGACGCCGATCATGAATAAAACCGATCCGAACAAGGCAGCCAAGGATTGGTTGAAGGCGAATCCGGCTGTGCTGGATAAATGGCTGGCGGGGGTGAAGACGTTCGATGGGAAGGATGGATTGACGGCGGTCAAGACCTACGTGGCGCAGTAAGCTTCGCTCGCGCGGGTGAACGGTATTAGATAGCCCGCGCGCGCCCTGGGAAAGTTTCATCGAAATCCGCGGCCAGTTCGAGCGTTGCGACGCTCGCCGCGTCTTCGGGCGCGGCCGTGCCGCGTTGCTCGCGATACATCATTGGCGCAAGCCCGAACTGCTTCCTGAATTCGCGGCCCAGGTGCGAAGCATCGGAAAATCCGCAACTCGAGGCAATATCGGCAACGGTTTTGTCGGAGCTGGTCAGCAACCAGGCGGCTGTGCGCAACCTCACTTGCTTGGCGTAAGCCTGTGGCGCCTTGCCCGTTTCGGCCTTGAACAACCTTTCCAGTTGCCGCGTCGATAGATCCAGTTTGTGCGCAAGTTCATCGAGCGTCAGTGAGCGTCCCACGTGCTGTTCCATCAGCAAGATTGCGCGCTTTACTTTCGGATGCGTCGCGGGCGCCAGGCCCGGCGGATGCGGTTGCGGCGCGTTGCCTTTTTGCATGTCATCGACAAGCAAGATGCGCAGCGCCTTTTGCACTGTCGCAGCTTCGAAATGACGCAGCAGGATTGCAGCGGCAACATCGATCGATGCACGCCCGCCCGAGCATGTGATGCGCCGGTGATCCATGACGAATAACCGGTCTGCAACCAGCATTTCTTCATTCACGCCGGGAAAACGTTCCACGAAATCCCAGTAATGAAACCAGCTTACGCAAATTCGATAACCGTCCAGCACGCCCGCGCGCATCAGGGAGAACACGCCCGTGCAAATGCCGACGAGCGTGGCGTTGGTGGTCGCGGCGCGGCGGATGAATTGCAGCGTGGCGTCGTTTGCGCCCACGCCTGAATGCAGCAGGCCGCCCACGACGACTACGTAGTCGAATGACTCGGCTTTGTCGAATGTCTCCCAGGGCGTAATCTGAATGCCGCAACTCGCACGCACCGGTGCAAGCGTTTCGCCTATCACGCTCCACGAGCATCTGACCGGCTTGCTGAAATCGCCTTCGTCGGCGGAAAGACGCAATAGATCGACAAAGCCGGAAAATGCCGTCAGCGTGAAATTCGGCAACAGCACAATGCCAAAGCGAATGCGCTGTTTGGCCGCCGTATCGGGCGACTGGGCGGGAAGGAGGTCAGCGGGATTCATGCGCTTGCCGTAGATGTAAAACCGAATTCAGGGAATGCGGATTCAAGAAACGCGACGCGATAATGGACCAGCATATCACTGACATTAAGTGCTTTGAAATTTCGAATAGCCCAATAGAAAAACGGCTTGCCCGGTAAAGAGCAAGCCGTCTTTGATAACCCCTGGCTGGCCAACCACTCCCGCCACAAGCTATTGACCGTCCCGGAGAACTTAATGAGCCGTGTGTGTAACGTGCTTGGCTTTCGGAAATTTGTGATGATGATGCGGCTTTGCGTACGAAACGGCCGGCACAGCCACTGCAGCAACGATCAGAACTGCAAGGAATTTCTTCAGAAGATTGTTCATGAGGCGAACCTGATAAGCGAGAGTTTGACGAGGGGTTGACGTGCGTATTGCAAAACGCCGACACAGTGTAGCGCAGCGATTCCTCAACCAGAACTGGTCGATAACGCCTGCTGCAAAAGTGTTGTATTGCTGCCTACGTCATCAATAATGCTTAACCCTGCCACTTTCCCGGCATCAGGAAATCTCGGTGAAACCCTGTCACGGAGCAAGGGAACGCCGGCTCGACATTCCCCTCCGGCGCATGGCTTACGAGCCCGAGCCGCTTGCCGTCACGGGGGCGGCCGGACCACTCGGGGTCGCCGTGCCCATTCCAGGCGTATCGCTCTTGCCCATCGACGTGGAGCTCTTGTGCTTCATCGACTTGTGGTGCGTGGTGCCGGTCGTGCCCATGCCAGCGGCCTGGTTGGTGGTCTGGGCATTGTCACCCGCTTGTAAGCCGGTGGCCGAGCTGGGCGGATTGTTTTGTGCAAATGCCGTGCTGGAAACGCAAAGTACGGCGCCGATCGCGCATGCCATTGAGAAGTGCTTCATGCCTGTATTCCTTTCTGTAAGACTGGAGACGTCCATGGATCGTATGACTTCGAACAAGCGGACGCTCACTTGCTTGCTCAAACCCTTGTTCAGCATGTGACGTGCCACCACCATCGTGGATATGTTTTCACTTGCTAGTTTCCACCGTTGAATATCGCAAATACGCCTGATCGCGCGGCGTCATCAAACTGACTTGGCACGCTGACGTCGCTGTCCCACGTGCATGCCGTTTTTGTTCTATCGGCGGAAATTCACGTGCGGTGCAATGGCTACCTGGTGATTCCCACGCATTCCACTTTCAAGGCAAGCCATGAATGTCAGCGTCTTCGATCTGTTCAAGATCGGCATTGGTCCGTCGAGTTCGCATACAGTCGGCCCGATGATCGCAGCGTGCAGGTTTGCATCGCATATTGAAGACGCAAATCTTCTGGCGTTCGTGCGGCGCGTGCGGGTGGATCTGTTCGGTTCACTGGGCGCAACGGGCAAGGGTCATGGCACCGACAAGGCCGTGCTTCTCGGACTCGAAGGTTATCTCCCCGACTCGATCGATCCGGATGCGATCGAACCGCGTCTGCGGGCGATCCGCGAGTGCAAGACGCTGATGCTGCTCGGCAAGCATGAAGTGAAGTTCGATGAACGCGAACACCTCGGGTTTTTCCGCAAGCTGATGCCGGGCGCGCCGGGCTCGAGCGTCGTGCATCCGAACGGCATGCGCTTTCAGGCCTTCGATGAAAACGGCCAGTTGGTCGTCGAGAAAGAGTACTACTCGGTCGGCGGCGGCTTTGTGATCAACCGCGAAGGAACGCGCGTGAACGGCGTGCAATCGGGCGGCGAAGTTCCGCATCCGTTTCGCACCGGCGACGACCTGATGCGCGTGTGCCGCGAGACGGGTTTATCGATTGCTGAGGTGACGATGTTGAACGAATGCGCATCGCGATCGGAAAGCGAAGTCCGCGAAGGTCTGCTCGCCATCTGGCGCGTGATGGCTGCATGCGTGGAGCGCGGCTGCAAGGTTCGCGGCGAATTGCCCGGGCCGATGCACGTGAAGCGCCGCGCGGCCGATCTCTCGGCGCAATTGCGCCACCGCTCGGAAGAATCGCTGCGTGACCCGTTGTCGATGCTCGACTGGGTCAACCTCTACGCCATGGCCGTGAACGAAGAGAACGCAGCGGGCGGTCGCGTGGTCACCGCGCCCACGAACGGCGCTGCCGGCGTGATCCCTGCCGTGCTGCACTACTACGTGAAGTTCATGCACAACGCGACCGATGAAGGCATCGTCACGTTCTTGCTGACCGCCGCTGCGATCGGGATCATCTACAAAGAGACGGCATCGATATCCGGCGCCGAGGTCGGCTGTCAGGGCGAGGTCGGCGTGGCGTGCTCGATGGCCGCCGCCGCGCTCGCCGCCGTCATGGGCGGCACGCCCACGCAAGTCGAAAACGCCGCTGAAATAGGCATGGAACACAACCTCGGCATGACCTGCGATCCGGTGGGCGGGCTCGTGCAGATTCCGTGCATAGAACGCAACGCTATGGGCGCGATCAAGGCGCTCAACGCCGCACGCATGGCGATGAAAGGCGACGGCACGCACTATGTATCGCTCGATAACGTGATCAAGACCATGCGCGAAACCGGCGCGGACATGAAGACGAAATACAAGGAGACGTCGCGCGGCGGGTTGGCCGTGAACGTCATCGAGTGTTGAATTAACAGGTTGCAAGCCAGTTTCGCAACAACAACAAGTTCCAGGGAAACACCATGAGCCGCTATTCGATATTCAGCCTGCTGCGCAACGGCATGTCGTATCACGAGAACTGGGAGCGCCAGTGGAAGAGCCCCGAGCCGAAACAGGAATACGACGTGGTCATCGTCGGCGGCGGCGGACATGGTCTCGCCACGGCTTATTACCTCGCGAAAGAGCATGGCGTGCGCAATATCGCGGTGCTCGAGAAGGGCTGGATCGGCGGCGGGAATACGGCGCGCAATACGACGATCGTGCGGTCGAATTATCTGTGGGACGAATCTGCCGCGCTGTATGAAAAAGCGATGCAGCTTTGGGAAGGTCTCTCGCAAGACCTGAACTACAACGTGATGTTCAGCCAGCGCGGCGTGATGAACCTCGCGCATACCTTGCAGGATGTCCGGGATACTGAACGTCGCGTGAACGCAAACCGGCTGAACGGTGTCGACGCGGAATTCCTCACGCCCGAACAGATCAAGCAGATCGAGCCGACCATCAACCTGAATAGCCGATACCCCGTACTTGGCGCATCCATCCAGCGTCGCGGCGGTGTCGCGCGTCACGATGCGGTTGCCTGGGGTTATGCGCGCGGCGCGGATCAGGCCGGCGTGGATATCGTGCAGAACTGCCAGGTCACCGGTATCCGCCGAAACGGCAGCCAGGTGACAGGTGTCGATACCACCAAGGGTTTCATCAAGGCGAAGAAGGTCGCGGTGGTCGCGGCAGGAAACACTTCGACACTCGCCGACATGGCCGGCATCCGCCTGCCTTTGGAAAGCCATCCGCTGCAGGCGCTGGTCTCCGAGCCGATCAAGCCCGTGGTCAATACGGTGGTGATGTCGAACGCGGTGCACGCCTATATCAGCCAGTCCGACAAGGGCGATCTCGTGATCGGTGCGGGCGTCGATCAATATACGGGCTTCGGCCAGCGCGGCAGTTTTCACATCATTGAAGGAACGCTCGAGGCGATCGTCGAAATGTTCCCCGTGTTCTCGCGCGTGCGGATGAACCGCCAGTGGGGCGGGATTGTGGATGTATCGCCGGATGCATGCCCGATCATCAGCAAGACGGATGTCAAAGGCCTCTATTTCAACTGCGGATGGGGTACGGGGGGCTTCAAGGCGACACCGGGTTCCGGTTGGGCGTATGCGCACACCATTGCCAACGACGAGCCGCATGCGTTGAACGCGCCGTTTTCCATCGACCGGTTTTACACGGGTCATCTGATCGACGAACACGGCGCCGCCGCCGTCGCCCACTAATCCGCCTTAGGAGAAAAGGTATGTTGCTGATCGAATGCCCCTGGTGCGGACCGCGTGCCGAAACCGAATTCTCGTGTGGTGGCGAAGCAGATATTGCGCGACCGCTCGATACCGAAAAGCTCACCGACAAGGAATGGGGCGACTACCTCTTCATGCGCAAGAATCCGCGTGGCGTGCATCGTGAGCAATGGATGCACACACAGGGCTGCCGCCGCTGGTTCATGGCGCAACGCGATACCGTGAGCTACGCGTTCCAGGGCTATGACACGTTCGCGCGGCCACTCGCCGTGATGGAATTGAAAGAAGAAGGACAATCGAAATGAGCCAGAAAGACCGACTCGCTACGGGCGGGCGCATCAATCGCGCGATCTCGCTCACGTTCACGTTCAACGGCAAGACGTATCAGGGCCATCAGGGCGACACGCTCGCGTCCGCGCTGCTCGCCAATGGTGTGCACTTTGTCGCGCGTAGCTGGAAGTACCATCGGCCGCGCGGCATTGTGACAGCCGACGTTGCCGAGCCGAATGCGGTCGTCCAGCTCGAGACCGGCGCTTATACCGTGCCGAATGCGCGTGCGACGGAAATCGAGTTGTATCAAGGGCTGGTCGCCACGAGCGTGAACGCGAAGCCGAGCATCGAAAACGATCGCATGGCGGTGAACCAGAAGATCGCGCGTTTCATTCCCGCCGGTTTCTATTACAAGACCTTCATGTGGCCGCGCAAGTTCTGGCCGAAGTACGAAGAAGTGATTCGCGACGCCGCCGGTCTCGGCAAGGCGCCGGAACAAGTCGATGCCGACCGCTACGACAAGTGCTTCGCGCATTGCGACGTGCTCGTGGTCGGCGCGGGTCCTTCGGGCCTTGCTGCGGCGCATGCGGCGGCTTTGTCGGGCGCGCGTGTGTTTCTCGTCGATGACCAGCCGGAACTCGGTGGCTCGCTGCTGTCGTGCCGCGCGGAAATCGATGGTGCGCCCGGGCTGAAATGGGCGCAAAAGATCGAAGCCGAATTGCGCAAGATGCCCGATGTAAAGATCCTGTGCCGCAGCACGGCGTTTGGGTATCAGGACCACAACCTCGTCACCGTCACGCAGCGTCTGACCGAGCATCTGCCGGTATCGATGAGAAAGGGTACGCGCGAACTGATGTGGAAAATTCGCGCCAAGCGCGTGATTCTCGCGACCGGCGCGCAGGAACGCCCCATCGTATTTGGCAACAACGACCTTCCGGGCGTGATGCTGGCGTCGGCCGTGTCTTCGTATCTGCATCGCTTCGCCGTGCTGCCGGGACGTAACGCGGTGGTGTTCACGAACAACGACAGCGGCTACCAATGTGCACTGGATCTGAAGGCTGCGGGCGCGCAAGTGACCGTCGTGGACGCTCGTCTCGCCGATGAAAAAGGCGCGCTGCAGGCTCAGGCAAAACGTTATGGCGTGAAGGTGCTGAACGGATCGGTCGTGACGGTTGCGCAGGGCAAGCTGCGGGTTGCATCGGTTGAAATCAACGCTTATTCGAACGCCACCGTTGGCGCAAAGCAAGCCGACCTGCCTTGCGACCTGCTCGCCATGTCCGGCGGCTGGAGCCCGATCCTGCACTTGTTCGCACAGTCCGGCGGCAAGGCGCACTGGCATGACGAAAAACTGTGTTTCGTCCCCGGCAAGGCCATGCAAGCCGAGAGCAGCGTGGGCGGTTGCGCGGGCGAATTCACGCTTGCCCGCGCGATTCGTTTTGCCGTCGATGCAGGCGTGGATGCAGCGCGTGCGGTCGGCTTGATCGTCGCACGCCCGACGCCCGTGCAAGTCGCCGAGATCAGCGAAGCACCGTTGACGCCGCTTTGGCTCGTCGGCGGCCGCGAGCTGGCGACGCGGGGTCCCAAGCAGTTCATCGACTATCAAAACGATGTATCCGCCGCCGATATTTTCCTTGCGGCGCGCGAAGGTTTCGAGTCGGTCGAGCACGTGAAGCGCTATACGGCGATGGGATTCGGCACGGATCAGGGCAAACTCGGCAACATCAACGGCATGGCGATTCTCGCGCAAGCCTTGAACAAGACCATCCCCGAAACAGGCACGACGACCTTCCGTCCGAACTACACGCCGGTGACCTTCGGCACGTTCGCCGGCCGCGAGCTGGGCGAGTTTCTCGATCCGGTCCGCAAGACTGCGGTGCACGAGTGGCACGTTGAAAACGGCGCTGCGTTCGAAGATGTGGGCAACTGGAAACGGCCTTGGTATTACCCGCGTCCGGGTGAAGACATGCACGCAGCGGTCGCCCGTGAATCGCTCGCCACGCGTACGAGCGTCGGCATCCTCGATGCATCGACCCTTGGCAAGATCGACATTCAAGGTCCTGACGCCGCGAAGCTGCTCAACTGGGTCTACACAAACCCGTGGAGCAAGCTGGAAGTGGGCAAATGCCGATATGGCCTGATGCTCGACGAAAACGGCATGATCTTCGACGACGGCGTGACCGTACGTCTCGCCGACCAGCACTACATGATGACGACCACCACCGGCGGCGCGGCTCGCGTGCTGACGTGGCTCGAACGCTGGTTGCAGACCGAGTGGCCGGACATGCGCGTGCGCCTGGCATCGGTGACGGATCACTGGGCGACCTTTGCCGTGGTCGGACCGAACAGCCGCAAAGTCCTGCAGAAGGTCTGTCGCGATATCGACTTCGCGAATGCCGCGTTTCCGTTCATGAGCTATCGAGAAGGGACTGTCGCGGGCGCGGCATCACGTGTCATGCGCATCAGCTTTTCCGGCGAACTGGCATACGAAGTCAACGTGCCCGCGAACGTCGGACGAGCGGTGTGGGAAGCGTTGATGGCGGCCGGCGCCGAGTTCGACATCACGCCTTACGGCACTGAAACCATGCACGTATTGCGTGCAGAGAAGGGTTACATCATCGTGGGCCAGGATACCGATGGTTCCATGACGCCGTACGACCTTGGCATGGGCGGACTCGTTGCGAAGTCCAAGGACTTTCTTGGCAAGCGTTCGCTGACGCGTTCGGATACGGCCAAGGCGGGACGCAAGCAACTGGTCGGACTGCTCGCCGAAGACGGGTCGTTCGTGATCCCGGAAGGCTCGCAAATCGTCGCGGGTCCGTTCAGCGGAGAGACAGCACCGATGCTCGGCCATGTCACCTCCAGCTATTTCAGCCCTATTTTAAAGCGCTCGATTGCGATGGCCGTGATCAAGGGCGGTCTCGACAAGATCGGCGAGTCAGTGATCATTCCGCTTGCTGGCGGCAAGCAGATGCCAGCAAAAATTACCAGCTCGGTGTTCTACGACAGCGAAGGAGCACGTCAACATGTGGAATGAAAACGGCAGCAATCAGACGGTCGTCGATCGTGCAATCGGGCAGGGCGTGTGGCAGGAATCGCCGTTGGTGGGCACGGACGGGCTGCTGAAGAAACATCTGGCTGCGGGATCGAAGGCGTTTCGTCTCGTCGAGCGGCCGTTCCTCGAACTGGTAAACCTGCGCGGCGATCTGCGCGATGCAGCGTTCGTTGCCGCCGTTGAAAGCGTGCTTGGCTGCAAACCGCCCGAGAAGGCGAACACCACGGTGACAGGCAATGGCTACGATCTGCTGTGGCTCGGTCCCGATGAATGGCTCGTGCGCTCGGTGGCATCGCATTCGGCCACGCAAGCGGCGCCGATGGAAGCAAAACTGCGCAACGCGTTCAAAGGTCTGTTCGCAGCCGCGGTGGATATCGGCAGTGGTTATACCGTGCTGGAAATAAGCGGTGCACGTACGCGCGATGTCCTCGCCCGCGGCTGTCCGCTCGACTTGCATCCGCGTTTGTTCGGCGCGGGACAATGTGCGCAGAGTCATTACTTCAAGGCATCGGTGACGATCGTTCCGACTGGAGATGACAGCTTCGACCTCGTGATCCGCCGCAGCTTCGCGGACTACTTCGTGAAGATCATGCTCGACGCGGCAGAGCCGCTTTTGTCGTGAAACTGTACGAACCGATCGGGCCTGGAGGCCGCGGCTGGCGCATCGTAGTCGATGAGCTGGTCGTGCCTACACGCATCGGCTTGTATGAACGCGAGTATCTTGCGCCGCAGCCCGTTGTTATCGATGCGAGCCTGCATTATCGATGCGTGCCGGTTGAAGGCGATCCCTCCGGGTTGATCGATTACGAGACTTGGTGCACACGGGTGTCGACATATCTCGAGAGCAAGCCGCATACGCGCTTGCTGGAAACGCTCGCCGTTGAAGTGGCAGCGCTGTCGTTCACGGAGTGGCCCGCGCTCGATGCGCTCACGCTGCTTTTGTACAAGCCGAAGATTCGGGAGGGCACGCGGCGTGTAGGCGTCGAGCTAGACTGGCACCGGGCGGACTTCGACTCATGGCGCGCGTCTGCCGAGTCGCATTCGATTGCAGTGCACCGAACGGTCGATGACGTCCACGCGCATTGAAACCGCCGGGCTTTCACAGCTCGCTTGCGAGCAACGCGACGCCGAGGCGGCCCTCGCGCTGCTTGATAGAAGCATCGCATTGGGGCACAGACGCATTGCGCTTATCCGATACCTGCATGCGCAGTATCTCGATGCACCGCTTTCAGCGCAGCATCATGATTACGTGCACAAGATTGCAGAACGCCTGAGCGCCGAGACCATCGTGCGCATTGCGATGGCCGCTCGCTCGCGCTTCGAGCAATGAATCAGTCGACCCGGATGGCGTGCGCGGATCGCTGCACCACGACAAGCGACGCAAGCAGAACCGATCCGCACGACACCACCACCGACAGCGCCGCACCCACCACGCCGAATATCAGGCAGAGGCAGGAGAGCAATGCGAGTGACACGCCAACTTCCATTGTCGACAAGATGACGAAGGTTCGTTTGCTGATCGAAAACACGGTTATCGATATCAGTCTGCACGCGAACATCAGCGATGCACCTAAAAAGATCAGGAACAGGAACAAGCATTGTCTTGAAGGTGAACCAAGACTTGCCGTGGGAAAGAGCCTGATCTTGAAGGCGAGAAACGCGCCAAACGTCAACAAGGCGCAGATCGCGATTGCAACGCCGAACACGGACATTTTCGAAAGATGTCTGCGCAAGGCGCGCAGCCAGGCAAGCATTCGCGAATGAAGGACCAGCGCCAACGCTTGCCCGAAATTGAACGCGAGGTTATGCACGCTTTTCGCGCCTCGATACAGAGCGGCGCCCGCAGGTCCAAGAAGCATGGCGGCGATGATCACGTCGAGATGCTTCGCTCCTGAAAATATCGCGTTCGAATACCAGCTGCTGATCAGCTCCTTACCGCCGAGACCGACCAGATGCCGCAATGCGGCCGGACCCGCCGGTGCGGCAGGTTCAGGTGTACGCACTATCAGGTAAGCACCAAGCAGCATCGTCCCGTACGAACCTTCCACGAGCAAAAGCAAATCAGGCAGATAGAGCGACCATGACGGATGTGTCGCGATGAGCCAGATCACCGAGCAACGGCACAACGCCGACACAGTGGAGACAGCACATATCGCGGCGTTTCCGCCCTTGAGCCGAAGATAGCCGAGCGCAAAATGCGAGGTCGCATAACCGACGGGCGCGATGACGAGCATCGGCAAGATCTGAGGTAATGCGATCGCTCCCGAGGCGGACATGATCCAGGCCGCGATGCTGAAAAACAAGGCCGAACCTGTTGCGCTGACCGTGTCCAGAAACAGCAGACTTGGAAAACGCTCACGAATTTTAGTGACGCTATACAGCCGGGCAGAACCGAAATTGAATACATCGATTGAAACGAAAAACAGTGCGAGCAACGCGTAAGAGCGGCCTAGCCACGCTGCGTCCAGATACTTCAGTGCGAAGACAACCGCGACAAAATTGCTTACTGCCGGCAATGCCGAGCCGAGCATGACATAAACCAGATCCTTACGCATTGCCATGTGCCTTCAGCAGCGCGTCGCAGTAGGTTCGATAACGGGCTTGTAACGCGTCGAAACCAAAGGGGAGCGCCGCTTCTCGCGCGGCCTTCGCTCGTGCCTGCAGGAGTGACCGGTCCCGAGCCAGCATTTCGATGCTTGAAACCAGGGCGGCAACGTCGCCGGGCGCGACCATGCTCTCTTCGCCCAGCACTTCCGGAATACCGCCTACGTTCGACGCAATGACCGGCGTTCCCGCGGCCATTGCCTCCAGCATCGCGCGCGGCATGCCTTCCTGAAAGGACGGCAATACAAACAAGTCATGTTCTGCGACGTGATCCGCGACGAGATCGGCATTGACGATGCCGACAAACGTAACGCGATCGCCAAGCCCCAGTTGCGCCGCTTGCGTTTCGAATTCGGGGCGCAGCGCACCGTCGCCGATCAGGGTCAGTTCGACGGCGATGTCCCGCTTATGCAGATCCGCAACTGCTTGCAGCAGGACGCCATGGCCTTTGCTGTGGTTGTGCATCATCGCGGTGTTGATCAATCGTAATCCGCCGTCGGGGCGCGGCGTCCTGAACAGAGGCGTTTCAAACAACGCATCCTTCAGATAGACGTCGCTGAACCCAAACATCATGTCTGCGTGTTTTGCAGGATACTTGCGCTGCAGGTACTCGCTTGTCACGTAGCGGACGGAAACTGCACGAAGTGCAGCTATTCGCGTCGTCCAGCAATGAACGAGACGCGCAACACGCCGCAACGGGTGCCTTGATGCAGACGCGCCAAAGTAATCGGCAGGATCGGCGACGACTTCGGCCGAAAAGCGCTTGCCGCCGATCAAACAAATGAATAACGCAAGCGACGCAATATTTCCGGGGAACCGGATCAACACAACAGGCGCCGTAACAAGCTGTCGATAAAGCCTTGTCAGCAAGCGCGGCACGCTCGTGATCAACGCACGCACGCCGCGATTCGCGCCGAGATCGACGAACGAAACGTGTTCGCCCGTCACGCGTTCACCAATTGCCTCCATTGCGGGAAATGAGCGCGCAACGATCACGACTTGATCGAAAGAATCTGTGAAGCGTGCGCCAAACCGCGCATAGCTCATGTGGGGACTCAGGAAATCTTCACCGACACGACGGAAGTTACCGTCCATGATCAGCGTTATCGAACGTGCGCAGTTCATCTTTGATCGCCTCCACAAAGTGTTCATGGCTACGTTTAACATTCGACTCGACGCGCAACCAGTATTGCTCCTCGTCTTCTACAAGCAGGCGAACTGCATTCGCTACTGCAATGGGATCAAAGTCGCTCGCATGAAATACGAAGTCGTCGAGCCCCAGATCGCCAAACGCTGCATGGCCCTTGCGTTCGTATGCGATGTGCACGCTCGGAACACCGGCGAGCACGCTTTCGAGGCTCCCATGAAGCCTCACCGAGACCACGATTGCAGAACGCTCGGCAAGCACGTCCTTGAGCATGGCCGCGTTGTCCACTCCGAGATGCTCGCGATAAAAAACATCGTCGCTGTTGCCGCGACCGCGCGCTTGTATCGCTAGCTTTGCGTCAGGCAGAAGCGTCATAAGCGCGCGCACGCGTTCCAGATATGCATTGCGGTAAGGCTTGTTCTGCAGGTCCCGAAAGACGAGGTACACCTGCGGCACTGCGATCCTTGTATGCCGCAAGGTGCCTGCCCCCGCTTCCTGTGCAATCTCCAGCACTACCAGATCGCCGGTTCTCGTGGCCGCCGGATGCGCGAGTTCGGACACGCTTTTGTCGTCGCGCAGGAAAATGCGTTCTACACGGCTTCGCACGATGCGCGCAAGCAGGTTTCCGGCAAATGTGTCGAACGGTCCAACGCTTTGCGGAAAATAAATCCGGCGGCTCGAACCGCCGAACGAAGACATGAGGATCTGGCTACCATGTGCGATCAATGACTTCCATCCTTCCGGTCTGCTCGATGCACGCAAGTAGCCACCGCCCACGCCGAAGTACACGGAACGTTGACGCAAGAACACGCCGAGAAACCGCCCGCGCAAGAATTCGCCAAGCGAAATGAGCCTGATATTCGCATCGTCGATATATCCGGCGAACGATTCCTTGTCCAGGCATACGACAGTGATCGTTCTGGTTATGCCCGCATCGCGGATCGCCTTGAGACTGAGTTTGACCAGCAGTCCGTCGCCGCTGTTGTGCGAACTATAGGCGTGCAGCAGATAATAATCAGGGGCGTTCATAGCAACTCATCAAGGTGTTGAGGAAGCGGTCGATCTGAAACGTACTTTCGAACACGTGACGCGCATTGGCGCCCATTCTTCTGCACTCGTCCAATGTGAGGCGGTTGAGGTTTTCGGCCAGGCACCTGCCCGTAAGCTCGCGAAGAATGACGCCGTTGTATCCATGGATGACCTGCTCGGGTAACGAACTCTCACCCGACACGACAATCACCTTGCCCGCGCGCATTGCCTCGATGGGCACGAGCGCAAGCCCCTCCCATCGCGACGGAACCACGATCACATCCATCTCGTGCATTGCGCGCCGTGTGCCGGCCGCATCCAGCCAGCCGTGATAGGTGATACGGGTATCGTTACCTGCTTCGATACCACCGCGTACCGCCGCGCCGAATGCGTGTATTTCAAGTCTTGCATCGAGTAACGGTAATGCTTCGAGAACGACATCAAAGCCCTTCTGATAATCAAGGCGTCCGAAATAACCGACTTTCGTTGAATTCGTTTCGGCACGATATTCAGGAATCTGGAAACGTTCGTCGGGGGCGATACCCGTATAGATGAATTCGATCTTGTCCGCCGGAATGCGATATTTGCGCGCCGCACGCAATTCGTCAAATGACATGCAAAGTATCCGGTCGCAGCGTTGTGCGAGTACGCGTTCGACCAGACCATACGCCAACTTTGCCGGTGTCGTCACGTCGGTTTTGAGAAACGACCACGCGTGAGGCGTATAGAGAACCTTCGCACCCGGATGATTTCGCAAGCGCACATACATGCCGGGAAACGAACTGTGGCAATGAACAACATCGGCATGCAGCGACGCGATGCGCAGTTGCAGTGCCTTGGATATGGACGAGAATCTAGCCGGGTTGCGGCTTGACCGGTAATCGGCTACTTCAATGCCATCTATCTTCAATCCGCCTTCCATTTTGCTGGTATCGCAAAGCAGTGTGATGTCATGGCCTAGATCGCGTTGCTTCGCGGCTAGTGTCTGTACATAGGTTGCAATTCCGCCGGTCCAGGTCTCGACTACGTGAACAATTTTCATGATGTTGGCCCTCCGAAGGCTGCGGCTTTGTTGTGGTCTTCGGAGAACCTCAATACAAAGGCCATCGGGAGAGCGAACAACACGATCCAGCGCACCACGTAGTACGCAAGTACGTTTGAATCGAACAGGAAAAACAGAAATGGCAATGGCATCAGTACGACTTTCAGCGGCAACCATTTCCGGTTGCGCGAACCGCTGATCGAGTTGACTGCGACCATCAATAACGCGGGTAGCGAGAAGGAAAGCACATATCCGATCAAGCCGAAATTCGCGAGGAATTCCCCAGGCATGCCGAATAACAGTGTGGTCTCGGCGTCGCCCGACGATTGCACCTCGTTGACGATATCGCTCTTTTCTTCTGCAAACGTGGACGGACGGTCTTCCCACAATGCTTTCGGTATGACCGATGCGGCCGCGCCCACGAAGCTTCGTCCCATCGGCAGGTCGTAGGTGTTTTTCGTGACCGTTTCGATGGTTTGCGTCTGTACATCGAAGCGTGACAGATCACGAAACAAAAAGAAGCTGACGGGACCCATGCTGAGCTCGAGCGATCGCTGATCGGCGAAACGTTCGGTAAGATTGCCGAGATCGGAATAGTCAATACCGAACTTGATAGGCATCAGCACGAGTGCGACGACCGCCATCAGGATGGCTGACATCTTCGCTGTGCGACGGCTGATCGGTGCGACCAGGAAGTGATAGATCGACGCTGCGAACAGATAGGCGAAGATGATGCCCTGGCGATTCCCGAACACGCCCGATGCCAGCCAGCCCAACACGCCTATCTGGGCGAAGGCGACGGTTGTCATCAATCTGCTGCATCGCGGGCGCAACGTCAGGCATACGAAGATCCAGAGCGGCGCAGTATTTGCCAGTGCCTGCACAATGCCCAGGCCGCCGAGCGGATCGTATCCGGTCACGCTGCTCTGGAGCCGTTCGTCGTAGAGCTCGACGATCTTTGCGTAACCTCCCAGCTTCAAATAAATGAACGCGATGGCCGCGACCGACGTCAGGGTGAAAAAATAGACGAGTCCCGTAACACCGGACTGATCGGCCGGCGTGTTGTCGCGCTCGATTAGGCGACGCTGCGCCAAGTCCAGTGAAATCTTCAGAACCCAGATGCCCGCGACGCTCAGAAAGAACCAAAGCAAGACGGAGGTGCTGTCTTCCTTCAGCAGATCGAGATAAATCGCGTCGCCGGCGGCGAGCTGCCACGCCGGCAGCACGCAAAACGTCGCAAGCAGGAAGAGCTTGAACAGGCGCAGCAATTCGTTACGCGGGCGTATCGCGAGGATGCTTGCAGCCAGGACTACAGAGAGCGTGGCAGTCGTCGCACTGAGCTTGCCGAGAAAGACTGCGGTCATTGTGACGAGCACCGCCATAGCCGCAAGCACGAGCATGGGAACTGACGGCTGCGGGCGGCGCGGGGTCAGACTGTACGGTTTCATTTCGGCGTCCGCTTGTCAGTCTTGCCGTATTCATACGCGACATAACGGTATTGGCCGTACTTCGAACCGTATCGCAAGCCTTTGGCGTCCAGGCCGTTGAAAATCACGCCTTTTACGGCGACGTTGACCTGTTCGAGTTGCTTGTTCGATTCGAGCAACTCTCCGATAGTCGTACGCTTGAATCGCCCAATCAGGAATACGGTCGCGCAGTGGGCTGCGATGTTGACGGAATCGGACACTGCCAGGACCGGCGGCGTATCGACAATTACGAGATCGTATTGCGCGCTCATCTGGTCGAGCACGCGCAGCATGCGTTCGTTCTGTACCAGGTCGGCCGAGTTCGGCGGGAATGCGCCCGTGCTGATGAAATCGAGGCCAGGCGCTACGTTGCGATGCACCGCCTGATCGAACGTTGCCGTTTCAATAAGCAGGTCTGAAAGGCCGCATGTGCGGGGTTTGCCAAAGTATTGATTAAGGTAGCCCTTGCGCAGGTCGGCATCCACCAGCAAGACGCGCTTGCCTGCGGCGCTGACCACCGCGGCAAGATTCGCGGAGATAAAGGATTTCCCGATACCCGGCGTAGGACCCGTGATGACCACGCGATTATTCGCTGCGCCGAGCAATGCAAATTGCAGAGCGGTACGAAAGCTGCGCAGACTCTCGATGGGCGCGTCGTTCGGATGGGATGCAGCCAGAAGATGAACGCCAGCTGCGCGTCCCTCGACGTTCTTCGCGAGCACGCCCTGTGCCGGCGAGAACGGCACAGAGCCATATACCTTCATACCGGTGTGTTGCTCGATCTCGTGCGCATCGGTCAGACCGCCAAAGAGACCGTCGCGAAGGAATGCAGCGGCCACGCCGAGCATCAGCCCGATCATCCCGGCCAGTGCAAGCACCATCCCTTTGCGCGGCTTGACGGGTTCTTCGGGAACGTTCGCATAGTCGATCTGGCGAACGGTGCCGACCTTTCCTGCCTTGACGAGCTTCAGGCGCTCGACGTTATTCACAACATTGACGTAGGTATCGCTGTCCACCTGAAGGTCGCGCATGAGACGCAGGGATTCCTGCTCGATGTCGGGCAGCGCCCTCATGCGCGACGCAATGTTGCCGCTCTTGGCGGTTACTGCCGCGATCTGGTTATCGAGCGCACGCAGCGCGGGATGCCCCGGCGCGAAGCGGGTCGCCATTTCGGCTCTCTTCTGCTTTAGTTCGAGCAAGCTCGTGTCCGATGCAACACTTTCCTGCAAGAACGCCGTACCTTCCTGGCTCAGATTGAACGTGCCACTCCTGTTGCGAAGCGCGTTGTATCGTTCTTCGGATTCGCTCAGCTTCGCCTTTAGCCTCGGCATCTGGCTTTCAAGGTAGGTCAATGAGCTTTGCGCCTCCGCAGTCTTGCGCTCGACGTTCTGCGTGACGTATTCCTGTCCGATCTGGTTCACGATGGACGCCGTCAAAGCTGGGTCCTTGCCGCGAAGCGTCGCGCCGATAATGCCGCTCTGCTTGCCCTTTGGCTCAATGTCGAGGTTCAACTGCAGGTTCGAGACAGTCTTGGGCTGCGAGTTGCGCACGAGCGTGAATTGACCGCCGGGTTTCGCATGCAGTTCTGTAACGAGCAGCCGGATCGTGCCGATCTGCTGCGTGACCTGCAACGCAACGCCAACATGTCCCTTGATAGGCCGGTCGAGGTCGGGGTAGTCAAGCTGATAGTCACCGTTGCCCAGCGCAGTGAGCGTGAGCGCTTCACCTTCTACCGCCTTTGGAACGTCGAAGGTCGCGAGCTGCAAAGACTCGGCACCCCACACATATCCGCCTTTGCCGAACAGGCCTGGCGTGGACATGCCCTTGTTTCTGCTTGCAATCCAGGCGCCGACGACCGGGAAATACTTCGGCTTGGCGTCGATATATAGCTGCAGCGTGTCGACCGCTTTGCCGATAACCATGCGCGAACGCAGTATTTCAAGTTCGGCGGCTGCTTGTGTCTTTACGTCGAAAAGCGCCGATGCATCGCCAAGCAGGCTGCCGGCGCTCACGCCATTGTCTTCGACCTGGATCATCATGTCGGCTTCGTACACGGGAGGCGTGATGACTGCATAGGCCGCGCCAATTGCGAGCGTGATGGCGGTGACAGCACCAATCAGGCGGCGGTTAGCAAGCAGCACGTCGAGATAACGGACAAGGTCGAGCTCTTCTACTGGCGACATCTTGGCCGGGGTATGTGTTATTTCGGTTTTCATCAGGATTACTCCGCATTCGGTTGGTGAAGCGCCCGAATCGGGGGCACCCAGCTGTCGACACTTTGCTCGATCAGACGGAGCGCGTGTTCAAAGGAAGAACGAGGTTGGCGGTAGGGATCTGGAATATCGACCCGTTCGTGTTCTCCGATACAGAACACTTTTCCCGCCGAGGTCGGGTAACGCCGGTGCACTTCTTGTTGCTGCGCACGGTCCATGACGAGGATCAGGTCGGCTTGTACGATCAGCGGCGTATTCACCAGTTGCCCGCGATGTGCCGTGATGTCCATGCCGGCTTCGTCCATCAATGCAACGGAAATGGGATCAGCGGGCGCGCCGATTACTGCATCAAGTCCGGCGGAATGGACGGTCATGGCAGGCAGCGCGCGGGACAAAAGCGCTGCCGCCATCGGGCTTCGGCAAATGTTGCCAATGCACAAGACAAGGATGTTTCTCATGACATCACTTCGCTACGACGGCGGCGGTGAGACCTGCGTTGATCGCGGGCATCAGCAAGCTGAGAACACGGCTGAAACGCACGAGGTTGCCGCTGTCCACGTACACCACGTCGTGCGGTTGCAGGTCGAACTGGTTGGCGAGGATCATTGCGACCGGAGACTTCGCATCGAGATGGAAGACCTTGGGGGTGTCGCCGAGCGAGTCGCGTATCACGTAGACCTGGCCGGGATTTGACGACGCCAGATTGACGCTGCCTGCCTGCGCCAAAGCGTCCGACAAGCTCAGCTTGCCGTTGCGCATCGGCATCGCGGTGGTCGGCTTGTTCACTTCGCCCATGACGAAGACGCCGCTTTCGTCGCGAGCAGGTACACGCAGCACGTCACCGCTCTTGAGCACGATTTTCGAAGGATTCTGACCGCGTTCCAGCATCTGCGAGAGGTTGATTGGATGCGAAACGCCATCGCGCACGATGACCATGCGGCTTTGATCAGCGGTCGGGCTGAAACCGCCCGCACGGCTGATGGCCTCGTATAGTCCCATGGGGATATCGTTGATCGGCTGCGGACCCGGCGTATGGATTTCACCATCTATATAAATCTGCGACGCCCGGTAAGAAGCGACGCGAAGCGTGACCTGAGGTTCGACGAACGACTTTCCGAGTGCCCTCACCAGTACGGCCTGTGCTTGCTCCGCGGTGAGGCCGGCTACGTGCACGCGACCGGCGTATGGAAACATGACGTCGCCGCGCTGGTCGATGACAAATCCCGCTACCGGATCAGCCGCGCGCGTTGCAGTTTGCGTGGGTGCCAGCTGTGCGGCGGCGAGTTCCGGGTGGTCCCAGACGGTAATCTGCAGTACGTCGCCAGGGCCGAGAACATAGGGCGTCGCGGGCGAGATCAGCGATTCGTTCAAGCCGGGCGCCTGACGGCTCTCGTCGCGCAATTGCCTGATCAACGCAACGTCGATTTCGCTCGTGGCGGACTGCAGTTGCGCTTCTTTACTCGCGTCTTCAGCGCCGGCGGTTTGCATTTGCGCCGTAGTACTTGTCGATATGTTTGCAGCGGTGCCGGTATCCATTTTCCATCCCGGCACAGCGGCGCAGGCCGACAATAGCGTGCCGGCGGCGCCTAGCGCTGCCAGTCTGAGCACGGTCGAGCGGACGGGTGTATTTGGGGTATTCATGAGGTCCTTCCATTCAGTTCATTGATGTTTGGTTCGTGGCGGGTCTTGTGCGGAGCTTCAATAAGCATTGCCATGCTTGAGTCCTTTCAAGACCGTCGCGGCCACGATGCGCATGTCCAGCGCGAAGGACCAGTTGCGGAGGTAATAGAGGTCGTGGTCCACGCGACCCTGCATTTTTTCGACGCGGTCTGTCTCACCGCGAAAGCCGTTGATTTGTGCCCATCCCGTGATGCCAGGCTTGATGCGGTATCGATGGATGTAGTCATCGACCACTGTCTGGTAGAAAGCGTCATGTTCGATTGCGTGAGGTCGCGGACCGACGACCGACATGTCGCCGATCAGCACGTTGATGAATTGCGGCAGTTCGTCCAGGCTCGTCCGGCGCAGGAACGCGCCAACGCGCGTCACGCGCGGGTCATTGCGGGTGGCCTGCTTCAGGACACCTTCGTGCGCATGCATGCTCATGGAACGGAACTTGAAAATCCGGAACACCTGTCCGTCTGCGCCCTTGCGGCGTTGCGTGAACAACACCGGACCGGGAGAGGAGAGCTTCACGGCCAGCGCGATGACAATCATGAGCGGCGAAAGTACAAGCAGGGCGATCGCTGCGAACACACGATCGAACATGTCCTTGTTGGCAAGCGCGAGCGGCGACAAAGGCGACGCAACCAGGTTGATTGCAGGCATGCCGATCATGTCGATGACACCGCCATCGAAAAGGCTCAGGCTGCTGACGTCGGGGAAAAACCGGATGTTGATCAGGTCATTCCTGAACTCTTTTACGAGGCTCGTAATAAGCGGCTGTTCGGACAATGGCATCGCCAGCCAAAGCTCGCGAACGTTACCGGTGCGTACGTGCTGCACGAACGCCGGAATCGACGCATGGCGCGAAATGGCAGCGTTGCGCAACTGGTGACTGGCGTGCGGATCGAGCGTCATGACCGCGTGAAAGCCTGACTCGCGTGATGCTTCCATCCTGCGGATCAGCAAGTCGCAATGCTCGCTCGCGGCGACGATCGCTACGCTGCGCGGGCTGGATTTCGCATGACGCATCCGTCCAAGAATGATGCGGGCGGTCAGGCGTGACAGCGCCAACGCGGCGGCGGTGATAAGGGTCCAATAGCCAAACCACAGACGCGATACGAGATCGGTCCTGTGAATGCAGAATGTCACGAGCAGTCCGCACAGTTGTGTCATCAGCCAGACGAATTCGATCTGTCCGAGCACGCTGCCGAGTGGCTTCGTCGCTTGATCGCTGTACACGCGAAATGCGTGAAACACGGCAAGCGAAAGCGCCATTGAAAAAGCCGTGGTGGACGCGACGATTGCTGCTGTTCCTGCCGGCGCGCTGTCGCCGAAGCGGAGTTGATAAGCCAGCGCGGCGCCGGCCAGGATCAGCGTGACATCCAGAACGCGGTTGAGAAGACCTTTGAGATTCAGCATGCTGGCCCCTGAACAGAGAGGGCCGCGCCAATGCTGTTTGAACGTGCGAATCCGGTCGACTCGATCACTGGCGCAATGCGAGCGTCGCATTTATCGCATTTATAGATATGCCATGTGTCTTTTAAAGTCATTATGATCACTTCAGTTAATCTGGTATTAAACAATTGCGTCCGATACTGCTGTTTTCGCGAGGCGGCTATCGATTGCTGAACGATCCGAATTAATCGTCGATTGCAAAACTTCGAGGGTTATGGGCGCGGGAAATGGTTTGCACCGAGGCAATGCGGACCTCCGAAATCATTCAGGAGGTCTGTGCCGGAGAGAGCCGTGCGCTGTCATCGAGTGGACGTATTCTCACTGATCGATGACCCCTTGCTGATCGGAGCAGTCTTAAAGAGATAGGGTTCAGTCTTAAAAGACGGTGTTGCGGATATGGGAATTAACTGTGTGAGATATGATTTTTAATCGTGGTTCAAAACAAAAAGGGCATCCCGATTATTAAAACCGGAATGCCCTTGGTTGATGATTGATCTATCAGACGATGATTATATTGAAGCAACCATTTCCATCTTCCGCGCCTTCACTCCCGATGCGACAAAATAGGGTGTATCGACACGAGCGAACGGCGCACGCCCGCGAATCGCGTCGGCGATCTTTTCAGCGAGCATGATGGTCGGCGCGTTCAGATTGCCGGTGACGATCTGCGGCATGATCGACGCGTCGACCACGCGCAGTGATTCAAGCCCATGCACACGACCTTCGCTATCTACGACGGCCATATCGTCGTAACCCATCTTGCACGAGCACGACGGATGATAAGCAGTTTCCGCACGCTGCTTGACGAAGGCATCGAGTTGATCGTCGGTTTTCAGATCAGCGCCGGGATGCAACTCGCGGCCACGATACTTCTTCAACGCCGGCTGTTGCATGATCTCGCGCGTGATTCGGATTGCATCGCGGAATTCACGCCAGTCGAGCGGGTCCGACATGTAGTTGAACAAGATGCTCGGATGCGCGTTCGGATCGCGCGACTTCAACTTCACGCGGCCACGGCTGGGCGAACGCATCGACCCGACATGCGCCTGGAAGCCATGCATCTTGATGGGATTCGAGCCGTTGTAGTTGATTGCAACGGGCAGGAAGTGATACTGAATGTTGGGCCACAGATCGTCGTCGCGCGTGCGGATGAAACCACCGGCCTCGAACTGATTGCTCGCGCCAATGCCCGTGCCCTTCAACATCCATTCAATGCCGATCTGCGGCTGGTTCCACCACTGCAGCGCGGGATACAGCGACACGGGTTCGAGGCATTCGTACTGCATGTACATCTCCAGATGATCCTGGAGATTCTCACCCACGCCGGGCAGGTCGTGGACCAATGGTACATCGAGTTCGCGCAGCCACGTGCAGCGTCCAACGCCCGAGCGCTGCAGCAGTTGTGGCGAGGCGATCGCACCGCTGCACACCAGCACTTCGCGACGCACATGGGCAGTCACGTTTTCGCCGCCATGCAGGTACACAACGCCGATGGCCCGCTTCCCCGCGAACAAGACCCGGTCGGTCACCGCGTGCGTGACGATAGTGAGGTTGGGCCGATTCTTCGCGCGATCAAGATAGCCCCGCGCCGTACTCGATCTGCGGCCTTGCGGCGTCACGGTTCGATCCATTGGTCCGAAGCCCTCCTGACTGTAGCCGTTGAGGTCATCGGTGCGCGGATAGCCTGCCTGTACGCCGGCTTCGACCATTGCGGCGAACAATGGATTGTTGCCGGGCTTCGATGTCGTCACGTGGACCGGACCGTCGCCGCCATGATAAGGATTGGGTCCGACGTCACGTGTCTCCGCTTTGCGGAAATACGGGAGGCAATCGGAATACGTCCAGTTTTCAAGGCCTTTTCTGTTGGCCCATCCATCGTAATCGAGCGCGTTGCCGCGGATATAGCACATGCCGTTGATCAGCGACGATCCGCCAAGCCCTTTGCCACGGCCGCATTCCATGCGACGGTTGTTCATGTGCGGTTCGGGATCGGTTTCGTAGGCCCAGTTGTATCGGCGGCCCTGCAACGGATAGGCCAGCGCGGCCGGCATCTGCGTGCGGAAATCGAAACGGTAGTCCGGGCCTCCGGCTTCGAGCAGCAGCACGGTCACGTCGGCGTCCTCCGTGAGACGCGACGCCAGTACGTTGCCCGCCGACCCCGCGCCGACGATGATGTAATCAAACTCCTTCGCGCTCATCGACCGCTCCTTAGAACACGGGTTGGTAGGGGCCCATCTCGACCTGAACGGACTTGATGCTGGTGTAGTGTTCGAGTGTGGTGATGCCGTTCTCGCGGCCGACGCCCGATTGCTTGTAACCGCCCACCGGCATTTCAGCGGGCGATTCGCCCCAGGTATTGATCCAGCAGATGCCGGCCTGCATGGCATGAATCACACGATGTGCACGCGCAAGATTCTCCGTCACGACGCCCGCGGCCAGTCCATACGATGTTGCGTTCGCACGGGCGATGACTTCGGTTTCGTCATCGAAGGTCAGGATGCTCATGACCGGCCCGAAGATTTCCTCGCGCACGATCCGCATGTCGTCGCGGCAATCGGTGAAGACAGTCGGCTCGACATATTGCCCTTGAGCAAACGCACCGTGCTCGATCCGCGATCCTCCCGCTATCAGCCGCGCGCCTTCCTTTTTCCCGCTTTCGATAAACCCCAGCACCTTGTGTAACTGAGCGGCGCTGACGAGGGGGCCGAAGTTGGTGTTGTCGTCTGTCGGAGACCCGATGCGAATGCGCCTCACCCGCTCGAGCAGCAGCGCCTCGAAGCGTGCATGGACGGTCCGCTGAACGAACACGCGCGTGCCGTTGGTGCAAACCTGGCCGGAGCTGAAGAAGTTGGCGCTCATTGCAATGTCTGCCGCGCGTTCGAGATCGGCGTCATCGAAAACGATCAGAGGCGACTTGCCGCCGAGTTCCATCGTGACTTCTTTCAACGATGAACCGCCGGCCATCGACATGACTTTCTTGCCAGTTTCAACGCCGCCGGTAAACGATATCTTCGCAATGTCGGGATGCGCCGCCAGCATTGCGCCAACGCGGCCGTCGCCTTGCACGACGTTGAATACCCCTGCCGGTATGCCTGCCTCCGTGAAGATTTCGGCGAGTTTCAACGTGCTCAGAGGCGTGACTTCGCTTGGCTTGAAAATCATCGCATTGCCTGCGGCCAGCGCTGGCGCCGCCTTCCAGCATGCGATCTGGATCGGATAATTCCACGCGCCGATGCCCGCGCAAACGCCGAGCGGTTCGCGCCGTGTATAGACGAACGATGTCGGACGCAGAGGGATCTGCCAGCCTTCAATGGCCGTCGCGAGTCCAGCGTAGTACTCGATGACATCGGCTCCCGTCACGATATCTACCGCGCGGGTCTCCGTAATCGGCTTGCCGGTGTCACGCGTCTCAAGCGCGGCGAGTTCGTCGTTGCGTTCGCGGAGAATGTCCACTGCGCGTCGCAAGATCCGCGAGCGTTGCATCGCGGTCATGGCGGCCCATTCACGCTGGCCTTCATACGCCGATCGCACTGCGCGATCGATATCGGCGGCGCTCGCCTGCTGGACGCTTGCAAGCGTCTCGCCGGTGGCGGGATCGATGCTGTCGAACGTCTCACCGCTGGTGGCGTCCACGTAAGCGCCGCCAATATACAGGCGCTGCAATTCGAGTGCGGGCATGGCGTAGTCCTTTAGGTGAGAGTGCGGCCGCGTGTATCGAGCACGAGGTCGATGTAATCGTTGGCGAGCCGGATCGCCGACTTCGTATCGAACGGTTCGCCCGACAAGGCGCCGCGCAACCACAAGCCATCGATCAACGCGGCCAGCCCGCTTGCCGCACGACGCGCTGCAACACGCGGCAAGGCCTTCGAGAAATCCGCGCACAGATTTGAGTAGAGGCGTCGCGTATTGATGCGCTGCAAGCGCTGCAATTGCGGCTTGTGCATGCTCTCCGACCAGAACGCGAGCCACGTCTTTGTTACGGGATTGCTGACTTGCGCTGCGTCGAAATTCGCGGCTACCACGGCGCGCAAGCGCGCCCGCGGTTCGTCTTTCGCCGCACGGCGTTTGCGCGAGGTTGCGTTCCACAAGTCGCGCAGCACGTGCCGCATGGTGGCTTCGAGCAGGCCGTCTTTGTCGCCGAAATAATGGCTGACGATACCTGTGGAAATGCTCGCACGCTGTGCGACAGACGCGAGCGTCGTGCCGGGAAGACCTGCTTGGTCGATGGTAAGCAGGGTCGCATCGATCAACTGCGCCCGGCGGATCTCGCGCATTCCAAGCTTGGGCATGGACGTTCTCTCTTTAAAACGGTAGCCAGATGCGTGACCTGAATCCTAGGTATTTTATATTGAACGGTCAATCAATAAAAAACTGTCGTGTCGGTTTCGGCCAAACCCGTGTCGCGTTGGAGGCGCATGCCCCATGCGGGACGGGACTACGCTCCTGAGACGGTGCACGGCGTTGTCAGCCGTGCGGATCGTCCACGAGAGAAAGGAGACAAGGCAATGAGCAACAATCGCGGCGTTGTGTATTTAGGGCAGGGCAAGGTGGAAGTGCAGTCCATCGACTATCCGAAAATGGTTGACCCGGGCGGCCGGCAAATCGGTCATGGCGTGATTCTCAAAGTCGTCACCACGAACATCTGCGGCTCCGACCAGCATATGGTGCGAGGCCGCACGACCGCGCAAGTCGGGCTGGTGCTCGGTCACGAGATCACGGGCGAAGTGATTGAAGTCGGGCGCGATGTCGAGACGCTCAAGATCGGCGATCTGGTTTCCGTGCCATTCAACGTGGCATGCGGACGATGCCCGACCTGCAAGGCACAGAACACCGGCGTATGCCTGAACGTTAATCCATCGCGTGCAGGCGGCGCTTATGGTTACGTCGATATGGGCGGCTGGATCGGGGGGCAGGCGGAATACGTCATGGTCCCTTACGCCGATTTCAATCTGCTGAAGTTTCCGGATCGCGAACAGGCAATGTCCAAGATTCGCGACCTCACGTGTCTATCTGACATCCTGCCGACGGGATATCACGGCGCAGTGATGGCGGGCGTGAAACCTGGCTCGACGGTTTATATCGCAGGCGCCGGACCTGTGGGGATGGCTGCCGCGGCGTCGGCGCGTCTGCTCGGCGCGGCTGTCACGATTGTCGGCGACATGAACGAAGAGCGTTTGGCACATGCACGCAAGGTCGGATTCGAGACGGTGGATTTATCGAAGGATGCAACGCTCAGCGAGCAGATCGCGGCGATCCTCGGCACGCCGGAAGTGGATTGCGCCGTCGATTGCGTCGGCTTCGAAGCGCATGGCACCGGCAGCAGCGGACACCAGGAAGAAGCGCCAGCAACGGTACTGAACTCGCTGATGGAAATCACACGCGTGGCCGGGGCGATCGGCATTCCGGGCCTTTATGTCACCGACGATCCGGGCGCCGCCGATGCAGCCGCGAAGAAGGGTGCATTAAGCATTCGCTTCGGTTTGGGCTGGGCCAAATCGCATTCGTTTTTCACCGGTCAGACGCCTGTCATGAAGTACAACCAGAACCTGATGCAGGCGATCTTGTGGGACCGCTTGCCGATCGCTGATATCGTGAACGTGTCGGTGGTGACGCTCGATCAGGCGCCGGATGGGTATCGGCAATTCGATGGGGGTGCGCCGCGCAAGTTCGTAATCGATCCGCACGGGTTGCTGAAAGCCGCTTGAGGCTCGTGCTCCAAGGGCGTCGTTTGAGGCTTTAAATAGGGCCTTAAGCGGCGCTCTGGACGACCGCCATTGAAGGAACGACGGCTAGCGGCGGCAACTGGCGGCGGCGCTCGCGAGTGGGCGCCGTGCCGAATGCATCGCGATAACTCTTGCTGAAATGGCACGCCGACTGGAACCCGCAAGCCATCGTGATGTGCATGATCGACATATCGGTCTGCAGCAGCAGTTCGCGCGCGCGGCGCAGCCGCAATGTCAGGTAGTAGTGCGTCGGCGTCATGCCGAGATGCTCACGGAATAACCGCTGCAATTGCCGCTGTGACATCCCCGCGAGCCGCGCGAGTTCTTCTCGCGACAACGGCTCTTCAATGTTGTTTTCCATCAGCGAGATCACTTCGAACAGCGACTTGTTCGCCGACCCGAGGCGCGCGACGAGCGGCATGCGCTGCTGCGCGCTGGTATCGCGAACATGCTCCACGATGAACTGTTCCGCGATCTGCGTGACCTTCGCAGATCCCACGCGCGTGGCGATCAGGTTCAGCATCATGTCGAGCGGCGCGACGCCGCCGGTACACGTCACACGATCCCGGTCGATGACAAAAAGCTCCTTGAGAAATCGTGTGTCGGGAAATTCTTCTTTAAGTGCCGACATGTTTTCCCAATGAATTGCGCATGCGTAACCGGCGAGCAGACCGGCGCGTGCGAGTGCATACGTTCCGGTGCAAAGGCTCCCCAGCGCGCTGCCGAGTCGCGCGAAGCGGCGCAACGCAGCGAGATGGGCCGCCGTGGTTTCACGCTGTACGTCGATACCGCCCACCACGAACACGATATCCGGTTGCCCTACGCAATCGACCGGGCCGGTATCGACGGAAAGACCGTTGCTTGCCGCCACGGGGCCGCCTTCCGGGCTCACGACGGACCACGTATAAAGCTTTTGCCCCGTCAGATAGTTCGCCATGCGCAGCACTTCGATAGCGTTTGTGAACGCGATCATCGTGAAGTTCGGTAGCGGCATGAACGCAAAGTGCGCGAGCGACGCGGTGCGATCGGGGGACATGGAGGAATGATTCCTTCGAATCTTTGGGTTGCTGTGTCGTGGGGCACGACTATGGACATTTTGTAGATGTTTGCAACTAGCATGCCATCAGGCTAAACCCTATTGGCATTGAAGCTTGCGCAAATGTAAGTGCCAAGCAGCGCACCGGGACGGGGATAGGGCGCAAGTCGCGCACCGCGCGAGCGCGCGAATTGTCCGCCGCAGTGCAGCAACAGACCGCATAACTCAAAGCGCGCGATGCGACTTGTGTAAAACGGACGCTCATGTCGGAAAAGGCCAAGAACACGTCTAAATTCATAAATTGGCGGATTCAGCGAAAGTCAAGAATAGACGCATCAGGAAGGGGTTTTCAAACGCTTCGGCATGACGAATCCACTTTCCAAAATACGACTTGTCCCCGAACCCACGGATGCTTCAATGGCAAATTCCACGACCCGCCCCGCCGCGCCTTTCTTTGACGAACCACTTGCCACTCGCGATGCATCCGTGCGCAGCGCGATCCTCAGGGAGCTGGAGCGCCAGCAATCGCAAATCGAATTGATCGCGTCGGAAAACATCGTGTCGCGTGCGGTGCTCGAGGCGCAGGGTTCGGTGCTGACGAACAAATACGCGGAAGGGTACCCGGGCAAGCGTTATTACGGCGGTTGCGAATTCGTCGATGAAATCGAAACGCTTGCCATTGATCGTGTGAAGCGAATCTTCAACGCGCAGTTCGCGAACGTGCAGCCGCACTCGGGCGCACAGGCCAACGGCGCGGTGATGCTGGCGCTGACCAAGCCTGGCGACACGGTGCTCGGCATGTCGCTCGATGCAGGAGGCCACCTGACGCATGGCGCCAAGCCAGCCATGTCCGGCAAGTGGTTCAACGCGGTGCAGTACGGCGTGAATCGCGAGACCATGTTGATCGATTACGAGCAAATCGAAGAACTTGCGATGCAGCACAAGCCGACGTTGCTGATCGCGGGTTTCTCGGCCTACCCCCGCGAACTTGACTTCGCGCGCTTGCGTGCCATTGCCGACAAGGCCGGCTCGAAGCTCATGGTCGACATGGCGCACATCGCCGGCGTGATCGCAGCGGGGCGTCATCAGAATCCGGTCGAGCATGCGCACGTGGTGACATCTACCACGCACAAGACCTTGCGCGGTCCGCGTGGCGGCTTTGTGCTGACCAATGACGAAGACATCGCCAAGAAGATCAATTCCGCGGTTTTCCCTGGCCTCCAGGGCGGCCCGCTCATGCACGTGATCGCCGGCAAGGCCGTTGCCTTCGGCGAGGCGCTGCAGCCTTCGTTCAAGACGTATATCGACAATGTGCTGGCGAATGCCAGGGCGCTGGGCGAAGTGCTCAAGGCCGGTGGCGTGGATCTCGTCACGGGCGGCACGGACAACCACTTGCTGCTCGTCGACCTGCGTCCGAAGGGATTGAAGGGCAATCAGGTCGAGCATGCGTTGGAACGCGCCGGTATCACCTGCAACAAGAACGGCATCCCGTTCGATCCGGAAAAGCCCACAGTCACTTCGGGCGTGCGCCTCGGTACGCCGGCCGGCACCACGCGCGGTTTTGGCGTGGCCGAATTTCGCGATATTGGCCGCCTGATCGTGGAGGTGTTCGACGCGCTGCGCGACCATCCGGAAGGCCATGCCGCCACAGAACACCGCGTGCGCCGCGAGATCTTCGCGCTGTGCGAACGCTTCCCCATTTATTGATTACGTCCTCCCATTCTGGAGCATGAGATGAGCACACTGCACGACACCAGCATCATCATCGACGGGCTGAATATTTCGAAGTTCGAGCCTTCTGTGTTCGAGGACATGAGAAAGGGCGGCGTGACCGCAGTGAACTGCACCGTGTCGGTCTGGGAGAGCTTCCAGAAGACCGTGGACAACATCGCCGAGATGCGCCAGATGATGCGCGAACACAGCGACATTCTCACGCTCGTGCGCACCACCGACGACATCCGCCGCGCCAAGCAGGAGAACAAGACGGGCATCATCTTCGGTTTCCAGAACGCGCATGCGTTCGAGGACAACCTCGGTTATATCGAAACGTTCAAGCAGCTCGGCGTGAACGTCGTGCAGCTTTGCTACAACACGCAGAACCTGGTTGGTACAGGATGTTATGAGCGCGACGGCGGTCTTTCCGGGTTCGGCCGCGAAGTGATCCAGGAAATGAATCGCGTGGGCATCATGGTCGACCTTTCGCACGTGGGCGGCAAGACGTCTTCGGAAGCGATCGCTGCATCCACGAAGCCGGTCTGCTATTCGCACTGCTGCCCTTCGGGCCTGAAGGAACATCCGCGCAACAAGACCGACGAACAGCTCAAGGAAATCGTCGACGCCGGCGGTTTTGTCGGCGTGACGATGTTCGCGCCGTTCCTCAAGCGCGGCCCGGATGCAACCGTCGAGGATTATCTCGAAGCGATTGAATACGTGGTCGACCTGATTGGCGAAGACAACGTCGGTATCGGCACGGACTTCACGCAAGGCTATAGCACGGAATTCTTCGACTGGATTACGCATGACAAGGGTCGTTATCGCCAACTGACGAACTTCGGCAAGGTCGTGAATCCGGAGGGCATCCGAACGATTGGCGAGTTTCCGAATTTGACCGCCGCGATGGAACGCGCGGGCTGGAGCGAGTCGCGCATCAAGAAGGTCATGGGCGAGAACTGGGTTCGCGTGTTCGACAGCGTCTGGAACGTCTAAAGCCCTCATCCTTAGGAAGAAAACACAATGCAACCGCAACTGCCTATCGACGTCGATCCGGAAACCGGCGTCTGGACAACCGACTCACTGCCCATGTTGTACGTGCCGCGTCATTTCTTTACGAACAACCATGTGGCTGTCGAAGAAGCGTTGGGACGCGAAGTGTATGCAAAGAGCCTGTACTCGGCGGGCCACAAGTCGGCGTACCACTGGTGTGACAAGGAAGCGAAGCAGCACGGTATCAGCGGCATGGCGGTGTTCGAACATTATCTGAAGCGTTTGTCGCAGCGCGGCTGGGGTTTGTTTTCCATCGTCAAGAGCGATCCGGCTGCATCTACTGCCACCGTGCACTTGCACAACTCTTCGTTCGTGCTTGCGCAGCCGGGCAAGGAAGGCAAGCTTTGCTACATGTTCGCCGGATGGTTTTCGGGCGCGATGGACTGGGTCAACGATACCGCGCCGGAAGGCGCGAAGAGGGGTCCGAAGTCCTCCTCCGTCGAAACGCAATGTGCTGCGGAAGGCTATGCGCACTGCGTTTTCGAAGTGACGCCGCTGGCCGCATGAACGCGTGACAAGCCGCACAGTACATAGATAAATCCGAGGTCGACCGCGATGCGTTACCCCAACCTTTTCAAGCCTCTCACGCTGAACAAGCTGACTCTGCGCAATCGCATTGTCAGCACCGCGCACGCGGAGGTCTATGCGGAACCGGGCGGTTTGCCGGGTGACAGATATATCCGTTATTACGAAGAGAAGGCGAAGGGTGGTGTGGGATTGGCGGTTTGCGGCGGGTCGAGCCCGGTGTCCGTGGACAGTCCGCAAGGCTGGTGGAAGTCGGTGAATCTGGCGACCGACCAGATCATCGACCCGCTTGCGCGTCTTGCCGAAGCCATGCACAGGCACGGCGCGAAGATCATGATCCAGGCAACGCACATGGGCCGCCGCACCGCTTATCACGGCGAGCATTGGCCTCACCTGATGTCGCCTTCGGGCGTGCGCGAGCCGGTGCATCGCGGTAACGCAAAGATCATTGAAGTCGAAGAAATCAAGCGCATCATTTCCGATTTTGCAGCCGCTGCAAAACGCATCCAGGACGCCGGTATGGACGGCGTTGAAATCTCGGCTGCACACCAGCACCTGATCGATCAGTTCTGGAGCCCGCGCACGAATTTTCGTACCGATGAATGGGGCGGCTCGCTCGAGAACCGCCTTCGTTTTGGTAACGAAGTGCTCATGGCCGTGCGTGAAGCCGTGGGTCCGGATTTCTGCGTCGGCCTGCGCATGTGCGGCGACGAATTTCACGAAGACGGACTCGATCACACGCAGCTGAAAGAGATCGCTCAGTCGATGTCCGAGTCGGGTCTTATCGATTACATCGGTGTGATTGGATCGGGCGCCGATACGCACAACACGCTTGCGAACTGCATGCCGCCGATGGCCTTGCCGCCCGAGCCGTTCGTGCATCTTGCAGCCGGGATCAAGTCGGTCGTGAACGTACCGGTCATGCACGCGCAAAGTATTCGCGATGCGGGCCAGGCTGAGCGCCTGCTCGAATCCGGCATGATCGATCTGGTCGGCATGACGCGTGCGCAGATCGCTGATCCGCATATGGTCATCAAGATTCGCGATGGCCGCGAGGACGAGATCAAGCAATGCGTGGGCGCGAACTATTGCATCGACCGCCAGTACAACGGGCTCGATGTGCTGTGCGTGCAAAACGCGGCGACATCGCGTGAATCGACCATGCCGCATGTAATTGAAAAGTCGCGCGGGCCAAAGCGCAGGGTGGTTGTCGTCGGCGCGGGTCCTGCCGGACTGGAAGCGGCACGCGTTGCGAAATCGCGTGGCCATGATGTGGTGCTGTTCGAGAAGAACGACTATGTCGGCGGGCAGATCATGCTGGCCGCGAAGGCGCCGCAACGTGAGCAGATGGCCGGCATCGTCCGCTGGTTCGATATGGAAACGAAGCGCCTTGGCGTGGACCGCCGCCTGGGTGTCGCGGCTGACGAAAAGATGATCATGGCTGAGAAGCCGGACATCATCGTGCTGGCAACGGGCGGTTCGTCTTTCACGCAACAGGTTCCGGCGTGGGGCGTCGAAGAAGGGCTTGCCGTGAGTTCCTGGGACATTCTTTCGGGCAAGGTCGAACCGGGCAAGAACGTGCTGGTGTATGACGGAGTCAGCATGCACGCGGGTGCGGGCGTGGCGGATTTCATTGCGAGCCGTGGCGCGAATGTCGAGATCGTCACGCCCGACGTCAAGGTCTCGGATGACGTTGGCGGCACGACGTTCCCGATTTTTTATCGGCGGCTGTATGCGCAAGGTGTGATCTCCACGCCGAACTACTGGCTTGATAAAGTCTATGAGGAAGACGGCAAGAAGATCGCCGTGATCCGCAACGAATACACCGAAGAGCAGGAAGAGCGCGCGGTCGATCAGGTCGTGATCGAAAATGGCATCACGCCAAACGATGACCTCTACTGGAAGCTCAAGCCCGAGTCGCTCAATCGTGGGCAGGTCGATGTCCACAAGCTCTTTGCGTCCGAGCCGCAACCGTCGTTGAGCGAAGAACTCGGCAATGGCCGTTTCCTGCTGTTCCGCGTTGGCGATTGCATCTCCATGCACAACATCCACGGCGCGATCTACGACGCGCTGCGCCTCGTCAAGGACTTCTGATAATGAGCCCGGTGTTTGTCATTACCGCGTTGTTGTGGTTGTCGGTGGCGGGTCTGGCATTCGCATTGTTCAAACGCGCATCGTACTGGCGTGAAGGGCGCGCAACGGCCGCGGGTGCATACGGCTGGGGCAATCTGCTTTCCATTCCAAAGCGCTATTTCGTCGATCTGCATCATGTGGTCGCGCGTGATCCGTATATTGCAAAGACCCACGTGGCGACGGCGGGCGGCGCCATCGCTGCAATGGGGCTCGTGTTCATCAACTACGGGCTGGCGATATATTCGCCATGGATCGACAAGCTGATTTTCCTGGCTGCGTTGATCATGCTCGTGGGCGCGGTGTTCGTATGGCGTCGCAGGCATGGCGCCAAAGCGGTGCCGGCGCGTTTGTCGCGTGGTCCGTGGGACAGCCTGCCGTTGCTGCTCGGCTCTTTTGCGCTCGGGCTTGTGTTGTTCGTCATGTTGCCTGCGTCGGCCATGTCAGGTGCGCTGGCGATCATCGTTGCGCTGCTGATTGCAGCCGGCGCGTTCACCATGACTTTCGGCGCCGCACGCGGCGGTCCGATGAAACACGCGCTCGCAGGTTTGCTGCATCTCGCGTTTCATCCGCGCCAGGAACGTTTCACCGGCCGCAGCCATGAGCATGACGTGGTCCCGCCGACCGCCCTCAAGATGCCCGTGCTCGATGCAAAAGAATACGGCGTATCCAGGCCGGTCGAGTTCCGCTGGAACCAGCTGCTCAGTTTCGATGCGTGCGTGCAATGCGGCAAATGCGAGGCGGCGTGTCCCGCATTTGCGGCAGGCCAGCCGTTGAATCCGAAGAAGCTGATCCAGGATCTCGTGACGGGCATGGTCGGTGGAACGGACGCGGCGTATGCGGGCAGCCCGACGCCCGGAATTCCGCTCGGCAAGCACTCCGGCGCGCCGTCGAAACCGCTGATCTCCACAATGATCGAAGCGGACACTATCTGGTCCTGCACCACATGCCGTGCGTGCGTGCAGGAATGCCCGATGTTGATCGAGCACGTGGACGCTATCGTCGATATGCGGCGCAACCAGACGCTGGTAGAAGGTATCGTGCCAGGCAAGGGTCCGGAGACGCTCGCGAACCTGCGTGAGACGGGCAGCGCGAACGGCTTCGACATCGGTGCGCGTTATGACTGGGCGGTCGATCTGCAAGTTCAGGTTGCGCAACCCGGCCGTCCGGTTGACGTGTTGCTGATCGCAGGCGAAGGCGCGTTCGACATGCGCTACCAACGCTCGCTGCGTGCTTTGGTCAAGGTGTTGAACAAGGCCGGCGTGGATTACGCCGTGCTTGGCGGCGTGGAAACGGATACCGGCGACACCGCCCGTCGTCTCGGCGATGAAGCCACATTCCAGCAGCTCGCTACGCAACTGATCGCAACGCTCTCGCAGTATTCATTCGGAAAAATCGTCACCGCCGATCCCCACGTCATGCATAGCTTGCGTAACGAATATCGCGCGCTTGGTGGCTTGTATGAGGTTCAGCATCATACTGCGCTGATCGCGGAACTCGTGGCGAGCGGCAAGCTGAAACCCTCGGCGGAAAGCGCGCTCGCGACGGGCAAGACCGTCACGTATCACGACCCGTGCTATCTCGGCCGTTACAACGGCGAAACCGAAGCGCCGCGCACGTTGCTCCGGACCATCGGCATCAAGGTGGTCGAGATGGAACGCAATGGCATGCGCGGCCGATGCTGCGGCGGGGGCGGGGGCGCTCCTCTCACGGACATTCCCGGCAAGCAGCGCATTCCCGATATCCGGATCAACGACGCTCGCGCGATCAACGCGGAGATCGTCGCGGTCGGCTGCCCGAACTGCACGGCGATGCTCGAAGGGGTGGTGGGTGCGCGTCCCGAAGTGCTCGACGTGGCCGAACTCGTTGCAGCGGCGCTGGAGTAAGCAATGCATACAATCAAACGAATCGATCCGCGCCGTCCGTTCTCTGTCACGGCTGAAGGGCTCAAGCGCATTACCCTGGGTGTTGTCGGCGCAGCAGGCGACGCCGACCTTGTGGCGCTCGGCGGCCATCGCGAACAGGTTAAGCCGCAGCGCACGACTTCTGCTGCGCTTCGTTCGCTGCTCGTGGCGGCGCACAGCGATCGCGGATCACTCGATGACCACGCGCGCCAGACGCTTGCCGCCGCCGCGTTGCTTGCGGACGCGGCCACGCAAGTGGTGCTGCTGGTCTTTGGCGAATGGAAGGACGATGCAGCCGCGCTCGGCGCGGACAAGGTCATCGCAATGCCTGCATTCGACCGGCGCGCGTTCACGCCCGATGCCGCGCTGGACGCGCTCGCTGCGTGTGTTGCGGCGTATTCGCCGTTGCATATCTTTTTGCCCGATAACGCCGCCGGTGACGGCGACCTCGGCCGTCGATACGCGGCGCAAGCCAAGGCATCGGTCGCGACGCAAGTCGTCGAAATCGACGCCACGCACGTCTCGGTTCACACGCAAGTGCGCAAGGCTTATGCAGTGCGCGCATTGCCCGACGTGATCCTGCTTGCACCGAATGCGGTCGATGTCCGTTTGCCTTTCGTCGGCGCGGGCGAGCAGGTTGCGGCTGAACAATTCGCCACGGCGAGTTCGAAAACAGCAAGCCCGTACAAGGACCTCGGCATCGAGGAAATCGACGCCGCGCAGGTTGCGCTGGAGGAGGCGGACTTTATCGTTTCGGCAGGCAACGGCGTTACCGATGTTCCCGCGTTCGAGCGGCTGGCGAGCACGGTCGGCGCGGCAGTCGGCGCGAGCCGCGTTGCCGTGGACGACGGCAAATTCCCGCGCGATAAACAAATCGGCGCGACAGGCAAGACCGTTGATGCAAGCATCTATATCGCCTTCGGGATCTCGGGCGCCGTGCAGCATTTGCAGGGCATCAAGGATTGCCGCCACGTGATTGCAGTGAACCTCGACGCCAGTGCTCCGATAGCAAAACGCGCGAACCTCACGATCATCGGCGACGCGGCCGAAACGATTGCAGCACTGACCGATGCCGCCGCCGCAGCACGCAGCGCACGTGCAAATCCTGGTGCGATGGCTGCGCACGGCAGCAATGTGCCGAACGCAGCAAAGCTGGAAGGAGCGCTCGCATGAACTCCAACGCATCGACGGCGAAACGCGCGGCGCGAATCGCGGTGCTCGTATCGGTTGGCCGTCATCCCGTGAGTGGCACTCAGCGCTATAGCCGCAACGACGCCGCTGCGCTGACCCTCGCCACATCGCTTGCCGCAAGGCATCACGCGTCGCTCGACGTGATCCACGCCGGCGACCCCACGAACGCGGCGTTGCGCGAATACCTCGCGCTGGGCGCGGCGAAAGTCGAAGTGCTCTCGGTGGCCGAGGGTGATGAAATAGCGCCGTCATTGAGCGTTCGCCTGAAGGGCTACGACCTTATTCTCACCGGCACACGCGCGGAAGGCACGCAGGACAGCGGCATGTTGCCGTATCAACTTGCCGACGCACTCGACATGTCGTTGCTTGCATCGGCGGTGGACATCGAGGTCGAAGCGGACCACGTGACGGTCCGGCAATTCCTGCCGAAAGGTTTGCGCCGCCGCGTGCAGGCGAAGCTTCCGGCGCTGATCGCCGTGCATCCGATGGCCAACGCCACGCCGCGCTACGCGTACGCAAAGCTGCGCGAAGGCACCATCGAAAAGGTGCTTGTCAGCGCCGCCAGCGCATCGGACAACAGGGCATGGTCCATCAAACCCGCGACCGCAAAACCGGTCCGTCTGGCCGCTGCCGAGAAACGCTCGGGACACGCGCGCATGCTCTCCGCGACGACGACTGAAAGCCGCGGCGGAAGCGTCGTAATTGAAGGGACTTCCGTCGAAAAAGCACAAGTGATCCTGGCGTATTTGCGCGAGCATCAACTCGTGGATTATTGATTCGCCATATGAAATTTCCCGCGCGTTCAAGGTCGCACGGGGTACCAAACCTCGGAGTACACGATGAAAGTTTCCGCTGACGTTCGCGCAATGATCGAACGCCGCAAGAAGGGCCACACGCTCGAAGCGCCGTTCTACGCAAGCGAGGAAATTCACGCACTGGACATGGACGTGATCTTCCGCAAGCACTGGATTCAGGTGGCGGTCGAGCCGGATGTGCCGGAAGCGGGCGACTACATGACAGTGGAACTCGGCAACGATTCCATTTTGATCGTGCGCGACGACGACATGCAGATCCGTGCATTTCATAACGTTTGCCGCCATCGTGGCGCGCGTCTGTGCAGTTCGGAAAAGGGTTCGCTTGGGAATATCGTGTGTCCGTACCATAGCTGGACATACAACCTGAACGGGGATCTGATGTTCGCCGAGCATATGGGCGAGCAGTTCGACAAATGCAAGCACAGTTTGAAGAAGGTCCATCTCGAGAACCTTGCCGGGCTGATTTTCATCTGCCTCGCAGAAACGCCGCCTGCCGATTTCGCGGTGCTGCGTGCGTCGATGGAACCTTATCTGCTGCCGCATGGTCTTGCCAATTGCAAGGTCGCGGCTTCGATCGACATCATTGAAAAGGGTAACTGGAAGCTCACGATGGAAAACAACCGCGAGTGCTATCACTGCGTCGCGAACCATCCTGAACTGACCATCTCGCTCTACGAATACGGGTTTGGTTATCAACGTTCCGCCGATAATGAAGAAGCGATGGCCGCGTTCGACAAGACCGTTGAAGAGCGCACGAAGCAATGGGAAGCGATGAACCTGCCGTCGAAGGAGATCGATCGACTCGCAGACCTCGTCACCGGCTTTCGTACGCAACGCCTGCCGCTCGATCGCAGCGGCGAGTCGCAGACCATGGACGCCAAGGTTGCATCGACAAAGCTCCTGGGCGGTTTCGAGCAAGCGGATCTCGGCGGCCTGTCGTTCTGGACGCAACCGAACTCATGGCATCACTTCATGAGCGATCACATCGTAAGCTTCTCGGTGATTCCGCTGTCAGCGGGTGAAACGCTCGTGCGCACCAAGTGGCTGGTGAGCAAGGACGCGCGTGAGGGTATCGACTACAACGTGGATAACCTCACGGCCGTCTGGCGCGCGACCAACGATCAGGACCGCGCGCTGGTTGAATTTTCGCAGCTCGGCGTGACCAGCAGCGCATATGAGCCGGGTCCGTATTCGCCTTTCACTGAAGGCCTCGTGGAGAAGTTTTGCGCGTGGTACATCGGGCGTCTCGAAGACTACGCGAATACGCCGGATGAAGCGGTCGTGCCGTCTTCGCACGGCGAGAAAGTCGTGTCGTTCAAGCGTTGATTACAACGCGGCACTCAGGTCTTAAGCGGAGAAACAGATGATGCGCGATCAGGCGACGTTCGAGCCCGCCCCGAACCGAGTCACCCAGCCCGAGTTCTGGGGCAAGCTTCCGGCGCGCTGGGACAGCGATACCGACGACACACTCGTCTGCTGCCACGTGCGTCAGGAAACGCATGACGTGAAGAGTTTTTTCTTTCGCGCGCCGAATGAGCGGACCTTTGTTTTCGAACCGGGCCAGTTCATTACGCTTGAACTCGAGATAGACGGCGAGTCGATCAATCGCTGCTACACCATTTCGTCGCCTCCCACACGGCCGCATACCATCTCGATCACGGTGAAGCGCGTACCGGGCGGGAAGGTTTCGAACTGGCTTCACGATAACCTGCAGACCGGTGGCAAGGTTCGCGTGCTGGGACCCGCCGGTGAATTTACCTGCGCGCGGCATCCCGCGCGCAGGTTTCTGTTTTTATCGGCGGGATCGGGGGTCACGCCTCTGATGTCCATGAGCCGCGCGCATCATGAACTGGGCGAAGATCGTGACATCGTGTTCCTGCATAGCGCCCGCACGCCGGACGACATCATCTTCGCGCGCGAGCTCGACCTGATCGCGGCGAACCAGGCGAACTTCCGGACTGCCTTCGTGTGCGAACGCGTCGGCGCGAGAACGAACTGGCCGGGTGTGACCGGTTTCCTGACATTGCCCTTGCTCAAGCTCATCGCGCCGGACTTCATGGAGCGCGAAATCTTCACGTGCGGTCCGGCGCCGTATATGAAAGCCGTCCGCGACCTCCTGGCGGAAGGCGGTTTCGATACCACGCATTATCACGAGGAAAGCTTCTCCTTCGAGACAATCGCCGAGGTTGCGGCCGAACTCACAACGGCGCATGTCGCCGATGCTTTGCGGTCTCACGAAACGTTCGCCGAAGCACGTGAAACGGCGATCGGCTTCGCGCCGGTGCCCGAATTCGAACCAATCGCCGCGCCCGTTGAAACCACGTTCAAGGTCAGCTTCGCCAAAAGCAATCGCGAGATTGAATGCGGCAGCGGACAACATGTGCTCGATGCGGCGAAGAAATCCGGCGTCCGTCTGCCGGCATCCTGCACTCAGGGCATGTGCGGCACGTGCAAGGTCAAGTTGATTTCCGGCGAAGTGCAGATGAAGCACAACGGCGGCATTCGTCAGCGGGAAATCGATCAGGGCATGGTGCTTTTGTGCTGCAGCAAGCCTCTGACCGATCTTGTTGTAGACAAGTAAGGGTATTCATCAGGACCGGCGACGCACCGGGATAAAACGAGGTCGCATCCGGACAACTGGGTGTCGAAAAAAAACCAGTCGGCGTATTTCTGGCCAGTGATTCTAAAGCCTCAATAGTGTGTACCGCGAAGGGGAGAAGACAATGAAACTGATCAAGAAGCTAGTGGTATTAAGCGCGATGAGCGCAGCGTTGGCCGCAGCCAGTGTGTCCGCCATCGCCGCCGATGCAAAACCGACCATCAAGATCGGTTATGTGGAAGGCTGGGATGACAGCGTGGCGACGTCGAACGTGGCGGCGCAGATCATCGAGAAGAAGCTGGGTTATCCCGTGCAGCTCGTGCCCGTGGCAGCGGGTGTGATGTGGCAGGGCGTGGCGCGCGGCGACCTCGATGCAACCTTGTCGGCATGGTTGCCGGTCACGCACGGCGCGTACTGGGAAAACTTCAAGACGAAGGTCGTCGACGTCGGTGTGAACTTTCCTGATGCGAAGATCGGCTTGATCGTTCCGGAAGATGCGCCGGTCACGAGCCTTACGGACCTCGAAGCGAAGAAGGCGGATTTCGGCGGACGGATCGTGGGCATCGATGCAGGCGCGGGTGTGATGTCGAAGACATCCGAAGCAATCAAGGCCTATAACCTCGACTACACGCTGATGCCAAGCTCGGGCAGTGCGATGACAGCGGAACTGGCCCGTGCCGAGAACGCGAAGAAGCCGATCATCGTGACAGGCTGGAAGCCACACTGGATGTTCGCGAAGTACAAACTGAAGTTCCTGGAAGATCCGAAGAAGGTGTTCGGCGAATCCGAGCACGTGGACAGCGTGATCAATCCGGGACTTGAGACGAAGGCACCGACAGTGGTCGCATTCTTGAAGAAGTTCCAGTGGAAACCGGGTGAGATCGACAGTGTCATGCTCGCGACCACGAACGGCGCAAAACCGGCCGCTGCTGCGGATGCGTGGGTGAACGCACACGCGGACCGTGTGTCGAGCTGGACGAAGTAAATTCGTTCTAACGCTTCAACGAGAAACGCCGCTTGATTCAAGCGGCGTTTTTTATTGGTAGATCGAAACGACTACAGCACGACCGTCCGATCGCCGTTGATAAACACCCGCCGCTCGATAAACGCCTTTACCGCCCGCGCGAGCGTGATGCATTCCACATCGCGTCCGGTCGCCAGCAAGCGCTCCGGCTTGTATGAATGGTCCACGCGTTCGACCACCTGTTCGATGATCGGACCTTCATCCAGATCATCGGTCACGAAATGCGCGGTCGCGCCGATCAGCTTGACGCCACGCGTGTGCGCCTGGTGGTAAGGCTTTGCGCCCTTGAATCCGGGCAGAAACGAATGATGGATGTTGATCGCGCGTGCGGCGAGCTTGCGGCTTGTCTCGCCTGAAAGGATCTGCATGTAGCGCGCGAGAATCATCAGCTCGGCGCCGGACGTGTCGAACAGGTCGAGCAAGCGCGCTTCCTGCTGCGGTTTGGTATCGGCGGTGACGGGGAGATGATGAAACGGCAAGCCATGCTGAACCGCAAGCGGTTCAAGGTCACGATGGTTCGACCCGATCCCCACGATATCCATTTTCAGCTCACCCATGCGCCAGCGGAACAGCAAGTCCGCGAGGCAATGCTCCAGCTTCGAGACCAGAATCAGCACCTTGGGCCGCGCATCGACGTTATGGATGGCCCAGGTCATCGAAAAACGCTCGGCGATGGGCGCGAATTCCTGCTGCAGCGCGGCGATCTGCAGCGTTTCATCGCGATCCACGCCGTGGAAAACGCAGCGCACGAAAAAGCGCTGGCTGAGGTCGTCGTCGAAGACGGTGAGTTCATCGACGTAATAGTTATGCCGGTCGAGGAAGCCGACCACGGCTGCAACCTGGCCCGCGGCGCTTGGGCAAGCGACCGTGAGCACGAGTCGATGGGGTTGGGCTATAGACGCCATATCGCTGGACATGCGGTTCTCCACTCTGCAAAGGGCAGCGCCGCGAAGGCAGCGCGTGTACTTCGCAGTAGAGCAAACCGCACAGGACTGCGGCTAGAAGTTATGCGCCGTGATGATGGTATCGGAGCGTCAAGCGGGGGTTTGGGAAGCCAGGCCGCACTCGGCCAGCAGCCAGTCGCGGAATGCGCAAACGGCCGTTGTTTGTGCGCGCGGTGCGCTGAGCAGATATCCGCCATCGGTCATGACTGGTTTATCGAATAGTTGTACCAGTTGCCCGCTTGCGATGAGTTCATCCACGAGCGGCGCCCATCCGAGTGCCACGCCCTGGCCCATGATCGCGGCGTGCGCCACGAAGCCGTAGCTGTTGAATGTAATGCCGCGATGCGCGGGCGGCGCGGTCAGCCCGTGCGCTGCGAACCATCCGTGCCACGAAAGCCATCGTTCCGGATTCGTGGGTTCAAGGTGCAACAAAGGCCATTCGCTCAGGTCTGATGGTCTTACCGGTTTGCCACGCCGCGCGAGAAACGCGGGGCTGCATACGGGCGTGACCTGTTCCGGAAACAGCTTGAGCGCGCCGCGCCCGGGCCAGTTCATGGCAACGTGGCCGAAGCCGATCACGATATCCGCATGATCGTGCTCCGCCGCCAGGACGTCTTGCGCGGTGGTGATCCTTACATCGACGTCAGGCATGAGCGCCTTGAACTGCGAGAGCCTTGGCATCAACCAGTATGTCGCAAAGCCGAAGTCGGTCAGAAGGTTGAGCGACTGCTGCGAAGGTGCGGCATGACGCGCGCGGATATCGTTCGTGGCGATGCGGATGGTTTCGAGACTCTGGCGCACCGCTTCGAAGAGGCGCACGCCGTCTTCGGTCAACGTCACGCCGCGATGCCCACGCTCGAAGAGCGGCGCGCCGAGATTCTCTTCGAGCTGCACCACGCGCTGGCTGACGGCCGGCTGCGTGGAGCCGAGCTCACGCGCGGCCGCCGTAAAACTGGCGAGACGCGCGGCGGACTCGAACATGGATAACGCCTGCATTGGCGGCAAACGATCCTGTCTCGACATAAGTGCCCCTTATGAGCTCATAACGTTTTGCTCTCTTCACAGCCGCGATTTGAACGGCAATAGTGATACGCGATGCAGTGTGCCAGCGTTCCACCTTCCGATTCTATTCGAGCCTCGCCCCGATGCTTAAGCCAAGACAAAATATCCTCATCCTGATGGCCGACCAGATGACGCCGTTCGCGTTATCGGCCTATGGTCATCATGCGACAAAAACCCCGAACATGGACGCGCTCGCGGCGCGCGGCGTGGTGTTCGATTCCGCCTATTGCGCGAGCCCGCTTTGCGCGCCGTCGCGATTTTCATTCTTGTCCGGGAAGTTGCCGTCCAACATAGGTGCCTACGATAACGCCGCCGAATTTCCATCGCAAACATTGACGTTCGCGCATTACCTGCGTGCCGAGGGGTACAGGACCGTTCTTTCAGGGAAGATGCATTTCTGCGGTCCCGACCAGTTGCACGGTTTTGAAGAGCGCCTGACCACGGACATCTATCCCGCCGACTTTGGCTGGACGCCGAACTGGGATGACTTCGAGACCCGCCCGAGCTGGTATCACAACATGAGTTCGGTTATCGATGCAGGTCCTTGCGTGCGTACCAACCAGCTCGACTTCGACGATGAAGTCACCTACACCACGCGCCAGAAGCTGTTCGACATAGCGCGTGAGCGGCAAGCCGGCAAAGATGCGCGGCCGTTTTGCGTGGTGGCTTCCCTGACGCATCCGCACGATCCTTACGCGATTCCGCAGAAGTACTGGGACATGTATTGCGATGAAGACATCCAGATGCCTTCGTATCGCGACACGCTGGACGCCGCCGATCCGCATTCAAAGCGCCTTCGCCATGTCTGCGAAACTGACAAGACGCCGCCGACCGATCAGCAGATCCGCAATGCGCGTCACGCGTATTACGGCGCGATTTCTTACGTCGACGCCCAGTTCGGCGCGATCCTCGAAGCGCTCGATCAGTCCGGCATGGCTGATGACACCATCGTCATCGTGACGTCCGATCATGGCGAGATGCTCGGCGAACGCGGCCTTTGGTACAAGATGACGTTCTTCGAGGGCGGTTGCCGCGTGCCGCTGATCGTGCATGCGCCCGGGCAATTCGAGGCGGGTCACGTGAAGGCTTCGGTCTCGCATCTCGACTTGCTGCCAACGCTCGTTGAGCTCGGCCGCGGTTCGGCGCGGCCCGCGTGGCCCGACACGCTCGATGGTCAAAGCCTCGTGCCGCATCTTCGCGGCGACTCCGGGGCGCACGATGAAGCCATCGGCGAGTACCTTGCCGAAGGCGCGATTGCGCCCATCGTCATGTTGCGTCGCGGCGATTTCAAGTTCATCCATACGCCGGCCGACCCCGACCAGCTCTTCAACGTCACTGCCGATCCGCTGGAACGAACGAACCTCGCGACGCATCCGGAACATGCGGAGCGGGTCGCTGCGTTCGTCAAGGAAATCGCGCGGCGTTGGGACCTCGTAAAGCTGCGAGAGGAAGTCGTGCAGAGCCAGCGCCGCCGTCAATTCCATTTCGACGCCACCACGCAGGGCGTGATCGAGTCATGGGACTGGCAGCCGTCAGTCGATGCCAGCCAGCGTTACATGCGAAATCACATCGACCTGGACACGCTCGAAGCGATGGCACGTTTCCCCGCTGTCAAAAAATAAGCAAGCGCTCGCATAAAAACACACCCACAGGAAGCCACCATGAAAAAGCCCTTCAAACAAGCATTATTCTGCATCGCAGCGCTATGCGTATCCGTCGGATCGGTGATTGCGGCCGAGCCTCAAAGCTGCTTGCAGGTGAAGATGGCGGACCCGGGCTGGACCGATATCGATGCAACCAATGCCATGGCCGGCGTCGTGCTGAAGGCATTGGGCTACAAGCAGACCGTGTCGAATCTCTCGGTGCCGATCACCTACCAGGGTTTGAAGAAAGGGCAGATCGACGCGTTCCTGGGCAACTGGATGCCTGCGCAAGCACCGATGGTCAAACCTTTCGTCGATGAAAAATCGATCGAGGTCGTGCATCCGAACCTGACCAACGCCAAGTTCACACTCGCGGTTCCCGACTATGTGGCAGCGGCCGGCGTCCATACGTTCGCCGATTTGCAGAAGAACGCGGACAAGTTCGAAAGCAAGATCTACGGCATTGAACCGGGCGCGCCGGCGAACCAGAACATCAAGAAGATGGTCGATGAAAAGGCTTTCGGACTCAACGGCTGGAAGCTCGTCGAGTCGAGCGAGACCGGCATGCTCACGCAAGTCGAACGCGCTGTCCGCGAGAAGAAATGGATCGTGTTCCTTGCATGGGAACCGCATCTGATGAACACGAAGTTCCATCTCACTTACCTTGATGGCGGCGACAAATACTTCGGTCCGAACTTCGGCGGCGCGACGGTAAACACAGTTGCACGGACCGGGTATATCGGCGAATGCCCTAACGTTGGACGCCTCTTGAAGCAGATGACCTTCAACGTCGACCTCGAGAACGGGATCATCACGGACGTGCTGGAAAACAAGACCAACATTGACACCGCTGCCACAGCGGCGCTCAAGCGCAATCCCGATGTCGTGAAGGGCTGGCTCGATGGCGTGACCACCGCCACAGGCGGAAATGGTTTGCAAGCCGTACAAACCGCGCTTGGCTCCAAATAACAACACACGTCGCACATAGGCAGGTTTGCGTCGCAAACCGTCGAGCCCCGGTAAATATGGACTCGTACTTTTGCATGGCTGGTTCCTGCATCGGAAAGTACCGCAGCAGGCGCCGGCGTCACAAGCTTCAGATCACCGTACCAAGCCAGTCTCTGCAATAAAAATCGAGCGGGAAGCGTTGCGCGGCGCCGGCTTTCGTGGCGGCTTCGCTGGAGCAGCGCGGGACACGCTTTATCCAACGAACGAGCAAACACGGGTATCAGGGAGAATCAACGATGAAGAAGCGAAATGCCGCAAAGCTGGCGGCCCTTGCATTGAGCGCAAGCGCCGTATCCGCACCCGCCGTGGTCCACGCGCAAGGCAGCGTGACCCTGTACGGCATTCTGGATGCGGGTATCACCTACGTGAACAACACGGGCGGTTCGCACGCCTTCAGGTTCGAGGACGGCATCTCGTACGGCAACCGTCTGGGCTTCAAGGGCGTTGAAGATCTCGGCGGCGGATTGAAGGCGATTTTCGCACTTGAATCGGGTTTTCATATCGGCACCGGCAAGTACGCGTTTGGTGGCGCCGAGTTCGGACGCCAGGCATACGTTGGCTTGCAGAACCAGTGGGGGACAATATCGCTGGGTAACCAGCTCGACATGACCAACGAGTTCATGGAGGGCTACAACATTTCCTCGTTCGCGAGCGGCTACGCGATCCACCAGGGCGACTTCGACCGCATGAACGGCGACCGTTTGCCGAACGCGATCAAGTACATGTCGCCCAATATCAGCGGCCTCACATTTGGCGGCATGTATTCGTTCGGCAATGTGTCGGGAAACTTTCATCAGCAAAGCGCGTACAGCGCGGGCGCGCATTATGCGCACGGCGATTTCACCATCGGCACGGCCTACACACGCCTGAACAACCCGAACGGCATCTACGCATTCGATCCCTACGCGATGATCGGCACGAAGACCTTCCTCGGCCAGACCGTTGCGACCGTGGACCCGGCGACCGGCGCGGTCAACGACCTGTTCAGCAGCACTCCCCTTGCCGTCGATAGCCAGGCGACTTACGGCATCGGTTCGTCGTATGCGTTTGGAAACCTGATGCTGCTCGGCAACTATACGTACACGACCATCAAGGGTTTTGGACAGTCATCGCACATGCATGTGGGCGAAGGCGGTGCGTCCTATAACTTCACGCCGGCGCTTATTCTTTACGGCGGTTATCAGTTCACGGCTTTCGAAGGACACAAGTGGAACATGGGTTCGCTTGCGCTGCATTACCTCTTGTCCAAGCGTACCGATCTTTACATCTCGGGCGACTATCTGAGGGCATCGAACGGAGTGGATGCGGTCATTGGCTATAGCTTCACGCCATCGACATCGAATACGCAAAGCGACGTTCGTATCGGCTTGCGTCACTCGTTCTAGATCGATCAAGCCAGCGCGGCGGTATCCTGAAGCGGGACCGCCGCGCGTGGCGAAGCGCGGTCCTGTCGCGGGCTTGAACCAAAGCGCGTGCGATAAGTGCGCGAGAAATGCGATGGTGATTCGAAGCCGCACGCCACGCAAACCGTCGTGATCGACATATCGGTTTGCTGCAGCAACTCCCGGGCACGCGCCAGGCGCAGCCCGAGATAAAAATGTGTCGGTGTGTCTTTCAGCGCCGAGCAGAAGAGGCGTTCGAGCTGACGCCGCGTCACACCGATTTCCTCTGCCAGTGCATCTGGCGACAGTGGTTCCTCCATGTGCTGTTCCATCACGCCGATTACTTGAATCAGCTTGCGATTGTGGATGCCGTAGCGCGCCGCGATCTCCATGCGCTGATGATCCGAACGCTGCCGTATACGGCCGAGCACGAATTGCTCGGACACCTGCGCGGCGAGTTCCGCGCCGTGGCGGCGGCCGATCAGATCCAGCATCAAGTCGATGGAAGCCGTGCCGCCCGCGCATGTGATGCGCCGTGCATCGATTTCGAACAGCTCCTGGCTTACCGCCAGCGATGGATAGCGTTCCTGAAACGCCGATGCCGCTTCCCAGTGCAGGGTCACGCGTTCGTGCTGAAGGAGGCCGGCTTCGGCGAGGATGAAGCTGCCTGTATCGATACCGCCGAGCGTTGTGCCTGCGCGGTCCAACTTGCGGAGCCATTCGGCGAGTTCGCGGGAGTATTGGTCGAGCGGGTTGAACCCGGCGACCACGATCACGTTCTGAGCTGATTTGACGTCTGCGAGGGCGCATTCGGCGTTCAGGGAGATGCCGTTGCTGGCGCAGACCGGGCCGCCGTCGATGCTTAGAATATGCCAGCGATACAGTTCGCCGCGAAAGCGATTTGCCACGCGCAGCGGTTCGATCGCCGACATGAAGCCGATGGAGGAAAACTCCGGTAGCAGCAGGAAGTGAAAGTTTTCGGTCGGTGGCATCGAGGGTGGGTTTTTTTTTCGGTCTGACCGGGGAAGGTAGCAAGTGGAAATTGCTGGCGCAATGGGGAGGTTTCCGGGGGGGCGGGGCGGGGTTTCTCGGGGCTGGGTCGGGGTTGGGTCGGGGTTGAGGCCGGGTTGCTGCTTTTTAGGCTACCGCGCGTTCGTTGCTATCTGATTTTTTTAGCACTATTAGCCACTGTCCGTGGCGGGACTTCATTTCTTTTTCCAACGGCGAAAAAGAAACGAAGCAAAGAAAACGCCTTCCAACCGCTAACTCTTAAGTGTCCCG